>Ga0129307_1001355_pt1 | contig 26559 bp, 25 predicted proteins | sample P1105metagenome_FD_94437 | JGI IMG/M metagenome (GOLD analysis project Ga0129307, IMG submission 94437) | Capybara group fecal microbial communities from Wisconsin, USA - P1105 metagenome | ecosystem: Host-associated > Mammals > Digestive system > Large intestine > Fecal | place: USA: Wisconsin...
AATTCATCACGTGCAAAGGCAACTCGCAACACTGCCAGCAGAAGACCAGCACCAGCCCGCAGAGGTTCAGGTGGAAGAAATGGAAATGGTGGCGACAAGCGCAAAAAGAGAAGAACAGTTATCGTAGTAGAGGTTGTACTTCTTTTAGTATTAGTTGTTATATTCTTCTTCTGGAATAAGTTTGGAAAAGTTAATTGGGACAACCTTAAGATGGAAGACGTTGAGGTTAACAAGCTTGATGAGGAGACACTTGGAGTCTTGGATGGTTACACCACCTATGCATTCTTTGGTGTAGATAACCGTTCTAACGGCGACCTTGATAAGGGTAGATCTGATACAATCATGCTTGTCTCTATCAACAAGGAGACCAATGATGTAAAGATGGTATCTGTACAACGTGATACACTGTTGCGCGTTAATGGTGACAGCTATGGCAAGTGTAATTCTGCATACATGAAGGGCAGAAAGACAGCTCTTGAAATGCTTAACACCAACCTGGATTTACAGATTGATGGTTACGTTTCAGTAGACTTCTTTGCGCTTGCATCAATTGTTGATGCTCTTGGCGGATTAGATTTGGAAGTTACTCAAAAGATGATAGATACCAAGGATGAGAATGGTTTAAATGACCTTGGTGGTAAAATTGCAGAGGTAGAGCATGTATTAAAGTACGCTCCAGACAAGAAGGATTACTTTAATCCAGAGGATTGTACATTTGATTCACCTGGAATAAAGCACATGAATGGTGCTCAGGTAGTAGGTTACTGTCGAGTTAGATACTCTGTAGGCGATGATTACGGTCGTGCAGAGAATCAGCGTAAGGTTCTTAAGCTTGTATTAGAAAAAGCTAAGAATGCTAATATCGCTCAGCTTAACAAGATTGCCGATGACGTATTCCCTAAGATTTCTACAAATATTCCTAAGACTGAGATCATAGCTATGGCTGCTTCAGCAAGCAAGTTTGATGTGTCGGAATCTAACGGATTCCCATTCGATCTTAAGAGTATGACTGTTGGCAAGAAGGGAAGCTGCGTCGTTCCATGTACTTTGGAATCAAACGTTGTTAAGCTTCATAAGTTGTTGTACAACCAGGATGATTACAACCCAACCGAGGAGGTTAAGGGTATCAGTAGTCATATCCAGTCTGAGACAGGATGTAGTGAGTCTAGCGCTGTAAAAACTCAGGAGCCAGATAAACTAGACTAAATAGGGATTAATTGATTTTAGATTTTCCCTAAAGTACAATCAAATAAGACTATCAATGGGGATTGATTTTATATCAATCCTCATTTTACTTTTTAGGGGATTCGTAGTAAAATCTAATAAGTTTACCTCATTAGGAAAGGATTAAAATTTTATGTGCGGAATAGTAGGTTATGTAGGGAAGTCACAGGCAGCACCTATTTTGCTTGATGGACTTAGTAAGTTAGAGTATAGAGGTTACGATTCAGCTGGAATGGCTGTTTACGATGGCCAAAAGATAGAATATGAAAAGGCAAAGGGACGTCTTCGTCTCCTTAGCGAAAAGACACACGATGGTGACACTATGAAGGGGACCATCGGTATCGGTCATACACGTTGGGCTACACACGGTGAGCCTAGCGAGGCAAATGCACATCCTCACCTCAACACAGAGGAGACAATTGCAGTAGTACACAATGGTATCATTGAAAACTATGCAAAGCTTAAGGATAAGCTCACTAAGAGAGGATACGAATTTAGATCTGAGACAGATACAGAGGTTGTAGCTCACCTTCTTGATTATTATTACAAGCAGGGTAACGATCCTCTTACTTGTGTAACAAAGGTTATGCACCGTGTAGAGGGTGCTTATGCCCTTGGTATTATTTTTGCAGATTTTCCAGATGAGATTTATTCAGTTAGAAAGGATAGTCCGCTCATCGTTGGTATGGGTAAGGATGGAAATCTTATCGCTTCTGATGTGCCTGCGGTATTAAAGTATACTCGTCAGGTTTACTTCATTGAGAACGAGGAAATTGCAAAGCTTACTAATAACTCAATTGAGTTTTATGATGTTGATGGACAGACAATCGAGAAGGAATCTAAGACTATCGATTGGGATGTTGATGCAGCAGAAAAGGGTGGTTACGACCACTTCATGATTAAGGAGATTCACGAGGAGCCAAAGACTGTTCGCGATACTCTTAGTCCACGTATCAAGGATGACAAGGTAGACATCGAGGAGCTTGGTATGAGCGACGAGGAAATCAAAGCAATTTCTCGTATTCGTATCGTAGCTTGTGGTAGTGCTTACCATACAGGTGTTACTGCCAAGTATGTATTTGAAGAGATGGCCCGTATCCCAGTAGAGGTGGATATTGCTTCAGAGTTTAGATATCGCAATCCTATTCTTCAGGATAACGAGCTTGTAATTGCAGTTAGCCAGTCAGGTGAGACAGCAGACACAAAGGAAGCTGTACGCATGGCTCGTGAGATGGGCAACATGACACTTGCTATCGTAAACGTAGTTGGTTCATCAATTGCTCGTGAAGCAGAAAAGGTTATGTATACATGGGCAGGTCCAGAGATTTCCGTCGCCACAACTAAGGCTTACTCTGCTCAGCTTATTGCATTCTACCTTCTTGCTATGAAGTTTGCAGAGGTAAGAGGTCATCTTTCTGATGATGAGATGAAGTCACTTATTTGTGATTTGAAAAAGCTTCCAGAGCAGATTGAGATGCTTCTTGGTAACAAAGAACGCATCCAGAGATTTGCCAACAGATTTGTTGCTGCAAAGGATGTATTCTTCATTGGACGAGGTATCGATTATGCCATCGCACTTGAAGGTTCTCTTAAGCTTAAGGAGATTTCATACATTCATTCAGAGGCATACGCAGCTGGTGAGTTAAAGCACGGTACAATTTCCCTTATTGAAGAGGGCACACTTGTAGGCGCAGTTGCTTCACAGGACAATGTATATGCAAAGACTGTTTCTAACATTGTAGAGTGTAAAACTCGTGGAGCATTTATCCTTGCAGTTACAACAGTGGGTAATGAGGATATTGAAAAGGTGGCTGATTATGTAATGTACATTCCACAGACTAACAGATACTTTACTAACTCACTTGCAATCATTCCATTGCAGTTGTTTGGATACTATGTATCAGTTGGCAAGGGTATTGATGTAGATCATCCAAGAAACCTCGCAAAGTCTGTAACTGTAGAATAATTGACAGAAATATATAAATAAATCAATAACTCTTGAATAAATCATCACTTAATCGTCACATAGTCGCCGTACACTACGGTCATAGATGCGAATGGAGGCGAGTTTATGAGTGACATTTATAACAACAGTAATAATGGCTCTGATGAGCCTAAGAATGCAGGAGCTTATTCCTACAAGAAGGATGAAATAAATCAAGGGGAATCATATTATCAATGGACTCCTTATGATGACGGCCTTAGAGCCAAGAGAGCAAAGAAGCATTGCAGCTTTTGGGCTAAGCTTGGCAAGGCGGCAGCAGTTGCTGCAGTATTTGGTCTTGTGGCTGGTATAACTTTCCAGTCGGTTGGTTTTGTAGCTGGCAGATATATGGGAATACCAAATGCGAAGACTAGCAGAATCGAAGATAATGGTTCTGGTAGCACACAGGGGCCTATTGTAAGTGGCACAACCACTTCAAACAAAGCATCCACTCAGATTTCTACAGATGTTTCTGAGATTGCTGAAAGCGTGCTTCCAGCAATAGTACAGGTTACTAATGTTGGACTTCAAGAGTACTATACATTCTTTGGACCGGTGCAGCAGGAAAGCACATCTGCAGGTTCAGGTATTATCATCGACCAGGATGATTCCAATATTTATATTGCAACCAACAATCATGTTGTTGCAGGTTCCAAGGAACTTACAATAACATTCAATGATGGTGAGGCTGTTAAGGGAACTATCAAGGGCACAGATTCTTCTTGCGACTTGGCGGTAGTTTCAGTTGCAGTTAAGGACATCAAAGATGAGACGTTATCATCAATCAAGGTTGCAACCTGTGGTGATTCAGACCAGACAGTAGTTGGTGAGGCTGCAATTGTTATTGGTAATGCAATGGGATTTGGTACATCTGTTACCAATGGTATTGTCTCAGCAGTTAATCGCGAGATGGACAATGAGGATGAGCAGGGCAACGTGGTTTCAAATTCACTTATCCAGACCAATGCAGCAGTTAATCCTGGTAACTCAGGTGGTGCTCTTTTAAATGCCAAGGGCGAGGTCATTGGTATTGTGTCAGCAAAGCTTGTTGATGAGAGAACTGAGGGTATGGGATATGCAATTCCTATTTCTTATGCTCGTGATATAATTCAGCACATGATTGATAACGATGTGGTATCAGATTTGGATGCTTCATATTTAGGTGTTGGCGGTCAAGATATTACAAGCCAGATGTCTGAGCAGTTTGATAAGCCAGTTGGTGCCTATGTTGCGAAGGTTGTTCCTGGTTCAGGTGCTGATAAGGCAGGTATTGAAGAAGAGGATGTTATCACTTCATTTAATGGACGTAAGGTTACATCTTACAATACTTTAAATAACATTATGAAATACATTCCAGCTGGAACTACAGTCGATGTTACTGTGGCAAAGGCAAAGAATGATTACAAAGAGGAAACCGTAAAGGTAACACTTACACATAGAATTGAAAACGTTCAATAGTTAATCAAAAGCACTACCAATATAATTTGGTGGTGCTTTTTGGTAATAACGTATACAGGTTGTACTAAATGCGTAACTTTGCTATTATTTGAAGTATGAGTGAGGATATTAAATTTTCAATTATTGTTCCGACTTATGGGGTTGGAGATTATATAGGGGATTCTCTTGGATGTCTCATGATGCAAACTTACGATAACTTCGAAGTGATTATTGTAGACGATTGTTCCAAGGATAAGTCAGGGGATATCGCCCGGGGATTTTTGGAGAGAGATGATAGGTTTTTCTACGTTAGACATGAGGAAAACCAAGGGGTTTCTGCGGCCAGAAATACCGGTATTAGCAGGGCGACCGGAGACTATATTTTATTTTTGGATCCAGATGATTTGTACGAGAGAAATCTTCTTAGGGTATGTGCGGCAGCTTTAGAGCGCAATCCTGTTGACCTTTTGGTATACAGTTTTACAGAGGATTACCGCAACACATCTTCGGGAAGGATTGAATATATGAAGGGTGTCACATTGGAAAATATGGATTACGATGATGACACAGTTACCACCAATGACCCGGCCACTATCCACAAGATGGTGATGCAGATGGAAGAGATTACCATGCTTGGCTATCCATGGAATAAGTGCTATAAGGCCAGCGTAATCAAGGATAACAACCTACAATTTCAAAAGATTAAGCATGTAGAGGATATACTTTTTAACTGTGATTTTTTGGACTACACAGGAAGCCTTACTATTATAAATGATGTGTTATATCATTACCGCAACCAAGGCCAGGTTCGACTGACAGGTGGCTCAATTGAGAATTATTTTGAGCTTCAGAAGAAGAGGATAATTCGTATATACGAACAGCAACAGAAGTGGCGCACTTGCGATTTTGATGCCCTTGGAATTTTGGCTAAGGAGTATTTTAGAAGCTTCCAGTCAGCTATGGTTCGTCAATTGGAGGCTGGAATCAAGTCAGATGATATATTAAAATGGTGCAACAAAGAGGCTGAGTCTGAGCTATTCGAGGAGCTTAGAAAGTATCTTCCAGATAGTTCTATGACCATAAAGCTTTTGTACAAGCCTTTGACTGAGAAAATGTTTGGCACAGCCTTAAAGCGTGCAAGGCTTATGAGATACACAAGACATTATTTCCCAGGAGTTTTCAATAGGGCAAAGCAGCTACGCTAATTGCTCAATTTGCTTTTGGAGAGTTCAAAGGGTATAATGGGCGTAGGTTTATTTAGGGAGGTTAAGAATGGTAGGATCAGGGTTTTTAATTTTCTTTTTTGCATTAATTTTATTAGTGGTTATCGTTGCAGTTATTGCAGTAGTATCGGCAGTCTCGGGTGCCGCGGCAGCAATTGCCGATGAGGAAGATGCCGAAGAGTAATAATCATTGAAGACTAGTTTTTTAGAGCGCCTATCACGGGCGCTCTAGTATTTTCTTAACAGGAGAAAAATTTGGACATTAAAATTTTGATTGCTTGCCACAAGCCATATCAGGTACCTTCTGAGGATATGTATCTTCCTCTCCAGGTAGGAGCTTATGGCAAAAAGGGGATAAGAGTAAAGGAATGTTTGGGAGCAAAGCTTCCCCACAAACATCAGGAAACTGGAGCCATTGTTAGAGATGATGATGGCGACAATATTTCCAAGAAAAATCCATATTATTGCGAGCTGACAGGCTTGTACTTTGGATGGAAAAATATAAAGGCCGATGCTATCGGGCTAGTGCATTACCGCAGATATTTTTCTATGAAATCCAGAGCATACAGAAAGCGCCATGATGCATTTGCGTCAGTGCTTACTTATGATGAGGCTACAGCCCTTCTTAAGAGAGCAGATATTGTAGTCCCTAAAAAACGCAGATATTTTATAGAGACATTGTATTCCCACTATAGCCATACATTGGATGCAACTCATCTTGATTTGGCAAAGGCTATTATCGCCAAGGATTACCCTGAGTACATACCATTTTTAAATCAGGTATATACACGCACCTGGGGATACATGTTTAATATGGCTATTATGCCAAAGAAATATCTAGACAAGTATTGCACCTGGATATTTGATATTTTAGAAAAATTAGAAGAGCAGATTGATGTGTCTCAGTTGGATGCATTTTCTGCTAGATTATTTGGAAGAGTCAGCGAGATATTATTTAATGTCTGGGTTGAAAAAATGCAGGCAGAGGGCATGTCAATTGCAGAGTGTACCGTGATTGATATGGAACCTATCAATTGGCCAAAGAAGATTATTGGATTTTTGCAGGCCAAATTTATGGGTAAAAAATATTCGAAAAGCATGTAGGTAATGTTATGAAAATTTCAGTAATTACTCCTTTTTACGAAGGAGATAAATACATGTCCGACTATGTAAAGTGCATGGAGTCTAACCTTGTTTCACTTAAGGAGCAGGGGCACGAGTTGGAGGTTGTTCTTGTAAACGACAGTCCATGGAAAAAGCTTGAAGCACCTACAAATGAAGGACAATTTATAAAGGTTTTTACCAACGAGGAAAACAAAGGAATCCATTACAGTCGCGTGTTTGGCCTAAATCAATCCACCGGTGATTACGTTATGTTTTTGGACCAGGATGATTTGATTAATGGAGATACCTTAGTTAAGCTTGGCAGATTATTAGAAGAGAAATCAGTAGACATTATTATCGCAAATGCGAATTTGCAGCAGAAGGATGGTTCATTCCTTAAATGGTATCGCACCAAGGCTCATTTGGGGCTAGTTTGGGATTTGCCTACATATTTAAAGGTAGGTATTCAGATAATTTCACCTGGCCAGTGCCTTATTAAGCGGGGGGCGATTCCTGATTTTTGGAAAGAGAATCTTGTGCGAGTAAACGGAGCTGATGATTATTATCTTTGGCTTCTTATGATGGCTTCAAAGGCTAAGGCTTATGTTTGCGAGGAAGCGGAGTACACCCACAAATATACTGGGGACAATTTGTCAGCAGACACCAAAGCTACCGATGCTTCAGTTTACGATTTCTTGGATTTGTTAAATGACTGCGATTATTTTAGCCAGGAAAACATTTTCTTGTTACATGAGATGATTACTTACAAGGCGCAATTTAGAGAAAGTGGCTTGTTTGGAAAAATCACAACCTCGTTGGCTAATTTAAATTTATTTATAGCTAATTTAAAATTCAAAAAAATAACTGACACAGGTTACGGTTTCAACAGATAATTGGGAGAATTATTATGGAGAATGTTGTAATTTTGCTTGCCACGTATAATGGGGATAAGTATCTAAAGCAGCAGCTTGATAGTTTGTTTAATCAGACTAATCAGGATTTTAGACTTGTGGTCCATGACGATGGCTCAACAGACAATACAATAGAGATTTTGCAAGAGTATCACGATAAATATCCAGAGCGTGTAGAGATAATATATGGCAATCCATGCGGAGGACCAAAGGCCAATTTTATTTATCTTCTCTCGGAAATTGAAGCGGACTATTATTTCTTGTGCGACCAGGACGATGTTTGGCTTGAGGACAAGATTCAAAAGAGCTTGGATGCCCTTAGAGAGTTGAAGGAGGGCGGCAAGGAGCCAACTGCAATTTTTACAGATATGTATGTGGTTGACGCAGAGATGAATACGCTGTCTGATTCGTTTATACGATATATTGGCAGAGACCCTGGAAACATAGCTTATACTCAGATTTTGATTGATAATCCTGCAGCAGGGACTACTATGTGTTTTGATAGGGCTCTTAGAGATTTGGCTCTTTCTTGCGATAGCATACAGTGGGAAAATGTGCCTATGCATGATTCATGGCTACTTGAGCTTGCGGCTATCTTTGGAAAGGTGGGCTGTATAGATGAGCCATTGGTTTATTATCGCCAGACTGGTTCCAACACAATGGGAGCCCAGACTGAGACTATTGCAGAAAAGGTAAATCGAAATCTTCATGAAACAACAGCTGGATTTTTTGCCAAGAAGAAAGCCTTTATTAACGAGGCTAGACTTTTTGCCAGAGAGGTTGTAAGATTGAAAGATATTCCAGAGGACAAGCTTGTGACTTTAACCAATTTTATTCACATAGGGTCCAAGCCTAAGCTATCTAGAATGAGATTTTACAGAGAAAATAATTTTACCCGTGCACATCACAATCTTTGGATGCGCCTTTGGGTTTAGACAAGAAGTTTTAGATTTTGGAGATATATTTTTAATGAAAAAGGCAGCAGTATTTTTTGACATCGACGGAACACTTTGGAATTACGATAAGTATATTCCAGAAAGCACCAAGCTTGCTATTAAAAAGCTTAGAGAAAATGGCCACATGGCTTTTATTTGCAGCGGGCGCGCTAGAGCGTTTATTCAGGATCCGAATTTATTAGGTATGGGCTTCGACGGGATAGTTTGCTCCTGTGGATGCCACATTGAGATAGACGGCAAGATTTTGTATGAAAAGCTTATTGATAAGGCTTTTGCAAAGGATACAATCGAGCTTATTCGAAGCTACGGATTTAGACCTATTCTCGAGGGGCCAAAGCACATGTATTTAGATGAAAGCGAGTTTGGGTTGGATGACATGTTTGGAAATATCATTAGACGTGATATAGGAAAGGACTTGGTTACAATCGGAGGCGATTACTATGGCAATTGGGTAATCAACAAGATGTCTTGTGCTACAGATGTTGAGGCCGATAAACGAATCGAGTGTTTTGAGCGTTTGTCCGATGATTACGAAATCATTACTCACAATGAGGGTGTTTGCGAACTTGTTCCAGTAGGTCACAACAAGGCAACAGGAATGCTTAAGGCCTGCGAGCTAATCGGCATCGATCCAAAGAATACCTTCGCCCTTGGCGACAGCGAAAATGATTTGGATATGCTTGAGGCTGCAGCTGTGGGTATTGCAATGGGCAATGGCACCGACAATGCTAAGGCTGCTGCAGACTATGTTACTACAGCCTTTGATGATGATGGTATTTATAATGCGCTGAAGCATTTTAATTTGATTTAATATAGATGTTTTATATTAAGGATAATATGGACTCCGCGATATGCGGGGTCTTTTTTGATGGAGATTATTTAGATGTCTTGAAAATGTGTAGGAAATGTGTGCTTATAGTTTATAGAATGAAAAATGATTTTATAATAAGTGGGAAAATGGACGTTTTTGTTGTTATAGGTAGTTAAAAGCGCTAAATAAATTATGAAATTTATAATTGCACAAAAGTTTACAAGTTAAATATTTGTTAAAAATAATAGCTCTATGCGATAAAAGTGCACAAATAACAGAAATAAAAATCAACATAATTACGTGTTGAGAGGCAAATGCGATAGGCGTATAATGAAATTATTATAAAATAGAGCATATAGTGAAGGGCTAGTAATATGCTTTGGGAATGAAGTAGATAGGGAGAATATTATTATGGCTAATTCAAGTTCTGCAAGTTATGTCAAAGTGTTTGTACACGATTATCCAGAAGCAGAAGGAAAAAAGAAGTATTACGAGAAAATAATTCAGGAATTGGAAGGATATGAATCTGCGGCAAAAGCGGATTTAGGTGAATTGACACAAGATAGTTTACGAAATAGCGTGACTAATAATACATCTGGTGGACCATATTACGATGTTTTTATCAACCAAAAAAATAAATGGTTTGATGATTTTGTGGCTATGAAGAAAGACTTGAAATTTTTTGTTGATGTAATTAGCAATCGTCTTAGCGATGCTAGAAAATTAAGAAATGAATGGGCATACAAAGAAACTTTGGGACATTGGGAATATATGTAAGGAGAATAGTTATGCACAGCGAATTTTTATTTGACGAAGAATTGAGTAGTATTAGTACTGTAAACTTAGGAGACTCAATAGGTAAAATAGTAGAGTTGAAGAGTACTAACGACGAGTTGGAAAAGCTGCTAGAAGATAATAAATGGCAAGGTGAAGCACATGATAAATGTGCTGCAGCAATAAAAATGATGGAAAAGTTTAGGGCGGATTTAGAGAGTTTATGTGATGAATTAAAAAAATATATAGAAAATGCGGTAGTGGATGCTAGTGATTTCGTTGATAACTCTGATAAAATTGAATCCATTAAGAAAGTGTGATGATATGACTGTACAAAGTGTTTATGTTTTAAACAGAGCTATTGATGGCAAACAGATTACGGGTATGCCTGATTTTGAGTCTATGCATATTTCTGAATTGCTAGTTGATGCATATAAGGAAGAATTATTAAGAGAGGGATTTCTCAAGGACAAAGGTAATCTAACAACTAATGGTGCGAAAATCGTTTCACGAATAAGAGATTATAAAGAGAGTACTAAATTTATTTTTTTAAACAATATCATTATTGGTAAAAAAGATGATGGTAGAGCCGTTTCGCTCTTATATAATCCACTTTATGATGAATATAAATTCACTCGAATTAAATTACCAGATGATTACAATGATTTTTTAGATTCGTATTCATTCTTTGATTCAATTGTGGATAGTGAAGAAAATACAATCGGTGAAATGAATCAAAATGAGTTTGAACTAAAATATGGAGATGTAAAAGATAACGTTTTACGGTTCAGTATTTGCGGGAATAATATAGAAAGGAAATACGTTATCTATGTTAAAGAAGGGAAGGCATATCTTTATAATATTAATGAAAGAAGTGCATCTAATGTGGGAAAAAGAGAGATAGTGGATTTAATAAAGGGAGAATTTAAAAATGAGTAATCAGATTACATATAACGCTACGTTAATGGATGAAATTGCGGGAAAATATAGTGAAGGTTATACTCTTTTGGATGATGCTATAACAAATTTTAATCTTTTTAAAGATTCATTTGTGAAATATTATGATGGACAAGTTAATGTTGAAATATTTGATTCGGTAACATCTACATTAATTAAGCATATAGAATTACTCCAACTTTGTTATTCTAATATGTCAAAGTTTGTAACAAAATCTAAGGATGAAATGATAGCAACTGATGAATCACTATCTAAAGGAATAAATGGTGGCGCAAGTTCCCAAAAGAATAGTGGAGGAAATTAATAATGGCTAATATAATTAAATCGCAGGATATGGGATGGCTGGATTCTTCCGATGTGTTCTACAACGTAATGCATCCAGATGTTATGGCTGAAAGACTTTCTAGTTTGGTAGAAACGATTCATAAAGCGCAAAGGTGCTTAAATAATGCCGATGGACTATCGTCTTTTATTTGCACAATTACAACTAATGATACAGAAGAGCTTGTTGCTAATCTTAGACGGTTTGTGTATTTTTGTAACGGCATACATTATGAAATTTCTGAGTTAGTAGATACTCCATTTTCAACTAAAATGGGAAGTTTAGCAGAAGAAGTAATAGCGTTAAATCCTTCCGACTATAGATATGTTGCATCTAAATTTTTGTTTATAGATAATTACATGACACTTGCGGATTTAGTGCAGTCTACTATCGAGGATAAAGAATTAAAGGCTAGTTTTCGTGACTTGGCTATGGAATTGGACGAAGATGTGGTTTCGTTCGAACTGCAAGACTCAATAAAGGAAGCCAATTGGTGGCAGGAGCAATTTGTTATCGCTGAGCAGATTGATGAAGCAACTGATGAATTCTTTACGCCAGAAGTACGTAAAAAATGGCCATCCATGACAGTTGAGGAGAGGGATACATACATCCAAGAATATAAAGAAATATTAGACAGAATATATTTTGGAGGAGAGACTAGAGTTCTTAGAGAAGTTGAATATTTAGAGAAATATAAGGATGATGATGGCAACTGGGTTCAACCAGGATATGGACTTGCGGATTCATTTCCTAATAATTATGTTGCTATAAATATTAATTTTAAAACTAATCCAACAGGAATGTATTCAATAGATAAGATGATTGATACGATGACACATGAAATGCGTCACAGATATCAGGACTTAAATACATCTGAAATGTCGAATAATATGATTGATGAATGGAATCAAGAATACATATCGTCTAAAGTTAATTACGATCGTTATTATAGGCAACCTGTAGAAGAAGATGCAAAAGCATTTGCAGCTTTAGCACAGGATGATGACTAAAAATACAAAGGAGGAGTTTTAGTATGAACACTCGTTTAAAAAATGTTTTTAAAAAAGTCGTTATATTATCAGTTGTAGGTATATTTAGTATACAAATTGTTGCATGTAGAATGACAGGTAATAGGGAGAATAAAATTTTGTTTTCTGAATTAAAATCTGAAGATAAGGAAATAATAGAGTATGTGAATCAGAACAGTAATTGCGGTTGTAAATTGCTAGATGTTATGGAGGTTAAAGAAAAATCAGCTGAAGCGCCTTATACCGAACTGTTTGGCGATTATGGGGAAGTTAAGAGTTATGGAAATTATATAAAAGAGGAAGACTCAGTTATAAGAACATCGATTAATATTATAAAGTCATCTGAATATGATATTTTGGGGATTCGATATGGCGACAAATACAAAGATGTTCGTGAAGCATTAGAAAAGGCGGGATTTGCTTGGGTTGAGGAAAAACCATTTGGAAGTAATTATACTGTAAGTTATTTTAAAAAAGGAATTGTCGTGGTTGATTTTGAGAATAAAAATACGAAAAATGGAATAAACGATGATAGTGAAATTGTTAGGATATGTGTAAGTGTTCCTATAGAAGAGTAATTGTATAGGGGCTATCGAGGCCAATAGGCGAGATAAATACATATAAGAATCTTAACTTTTTGCATTGTCGTAAGCTACAAGTGATTTGAAAGGGAGAATAGCAAAGCATGAAGTTGAGCGTAAAGTGTAAAAAAGGTAAGCTTTGTTTTATTATATGCTTTGTGTGCCTAGGAATTATAATTGGTGCATGTGGAGACAATTCTCGCATTAGTGAGGATGTAAATATTTCTTTTTCAGATTTAACCGCAGAAGATATAGAAATAGTTGCTTTTGTAAATGAAAATAGTGATTATGAATATGTGTTACTAGATGAGATGGCGGTTACTGAAAAGGAGCCTGATGCTCCATATACAGAAGTAAGTGATGATGGTAATGTTGAGTGCTATGGTTTTTTTGTAGCTGAAAAGAAAGCTATTATGAGAACACAAATCAATTTAAAAGGACAATCTCAGTATAATATTCTTGGTATACACAATGGAGATACGTACCAAGATGCTAAAACAATACTCGAAGGAGAAGGTTTTAAGTTATTGGAGAATAATCCTTATGGAAGTGATTACACTAGATCAATTTTTGAAAAAGGTGCGGTCCAAATTAGAATTAGGACTAAGAAGATAAATGATGAAAAGCTTGATGATGATACAATAGAAACAATAGGTGTAAGTGTTCCTGTAAATTGAGTAATCATAATAAGGCCAAGATACCACATAGTTAAGATGGTATTCTGGCCTTTTAGTTTTTTTAATCGCTATTTTCTTCGGAAGGATTATCAGATTTAATATCTAAGATTTCTAATGATTTGTTTTTAGAGTTGAGTGGATCAGAATCACTGTTATTTCGCTCAGTTTCATTAGATGAATAGTTAGAGCTCTTTATATTATCAGTGGAATCATTGGATACACTAGTATCACTATCTCTTAAATCAATTTCTGTTTTATTATTTTCATCGTTATCATCAATTTCGATTTCCACATCTTCAACATCATCCTCCACTAATTCTTCATCTTCTATCTCTTCTTCATCATCTTCCTCAACTTCTTCATAGATTACTACTTCAGTCTCTTTCTCGATTGCGTTAGTTTCTTTAATGGATTCAATGGAAACTTGGCCATCTAAATTAATTGAGGCGATGATGTTATAACCATTTTGCAAAGGCTCAGAAAAGTCTATTGCATCAATGATTTTGGTTACATCAGAATCATCTGAAATTAGTTTTTCATCAAGTTGGCCATGTTCTGGAATTTCAAAAGAACAATCCAAATTCACTGAAGTGACTCCTGTCATGGTGATAGGATTTTCATACACTTCTTTTGAATAAGTTATATTGATGTCGTAGAAGTATTCTTTATTTTTAATTACAACTTCTTTTTCTAATTGCCTTGTTTCACCAGATAAACTTTCATCATTTGAAACAATTTTTTCAGTTTCAAATTCTAAAAATTCATTGGTTATCTTTGAATCTATTTCTGCATGAGTTTCTTCAGTCTCTTCATTAGGTTCTTTTGCTAGACAAACAGAATTTATATTAAATGCGCATAAGCTTGCGGCAATGATAGATATAATAATTCTTTTCTTCAAAGTTCTATCCTCCTTTTAGTATTCAATTACGATGCGGTTTAAGCTGTAGTTACCATCCCTTGTGCCAAGATAATATCCAATTCGCGAATAGTAGCGGACGGTGGCGCTCATATTTACGATTACATACATGCCATCACATTTTTCATCTGATAATCCGGAAAAATCAAATATAGCGATTAATTCCTCAGATGTTGGTGCACCTGTTGAAAGCGTCCGGCTAGAAATCTCCTGGCCATATTTGTTCATAACCTTAATAGTGGCTTCGCTGGCAGTAACCGAGACCGTCATTTTTTTAGCACCAATGCCAATTTTACTGTTTGGGAGTGAACATGTTCCCTTACCGGTACCCTGTGGTTTGCCATCCAAATTATAAGTTGTATACGTTTTGGTTTTGGAGCCCTTTAAGGTGGTGGCTGTCTTAGGAGCAACCTCAGAGGTGTGAGGGAAATTTGCGGTGTAGGTGATTTTGTCAGAATAGTTGTTTACTACGACATTTGAATCGGTAACCTGATATGATTTGCCGCAGTTTGGACAGGTGATTGTGGCTGTACATTTTGAGTAATCTGAAGCCCAATTGTAGCCAGATACTATAAAGCTGTGGCCGTGCTTTGTGCAGTGATCAAAATCTGTATAAGTGTAATCAGCGGTGATTGCATGATAGGGGATTCTGATGTTGGTATTTCCGCGGGCAACTTCTTCAGCACCCTTAGTTGTTCCCCAACATCCGCCGCCACTGTTGTGGCCAATGTGTCCCTGATAAACCGTTCCGGAAACTTCAATTACAATTGTAGAAGACCATATGTAGGCGGCAGGGATTTCTACTGTTGCAACCTCCACGCCACCTCCCTGTGCAATGACATTTCCATTGGCGGAGTCATAAATTTTATAACCTAAAGATTTTGAATAGGTGAATTGAGGAGAATCAGAATGAACTCTAAGAACAACGGATTTGACACCGAGTGGCTTGTTGTAAGTCATTAGTGGCGAGTTGTCGATATGCCCTTGGCAGTCCCAGGCTTTTCCATCAGTAGTAGAAAGCCTTCCACAGCTGCCAACAACGAATTTTCCAAGAGTTATTCCCTCGGTGGTGCCTGCTTTTGCAACAGCATTTGCCATTTCACCTGAACCAGAGGTGGGATGCTTCACATAATAACGCATTAGCCAATCCTGCATAAGTGGATTCGTGTCGCTGTTTCCTGCTACAAGATTTCTTAATGTAGAATAAAAAGAATCAGTGCCAAAACAAATCTGATAGGCAAGCCAGTCATAATCATTATCACCAAGACCTTTTCCAGAGCCCCCGGCCCATGCTGAATTATAATCACAGTCAGCGTCCGCCGCCCAAATGGCATTCATATCAGAATTCGTATTTACGTCATTGGTTCGGAGGGTTCCGCTACAACCATAGGTTGTGGCACCATTGACAATTAGATTTCCCACAAATGCATCCCCATTGCTAATGCAGTAATTGAAAAATTCCTGGTTGACTTGAGGTTTGGTCATACCATATCCGGATTCAGCCATTAGTTTATAAAGGTCGTTGGAATTGCTTGGGCTTGCTATACCATTATTTTTATTTGAAATGTAATTATCAACAAGCCAAGGCAGGTAAGTAATTACCCAATTTTTTTGAGTCTGACTCAGCTTGCTCCACTTGCTTCCTAGAATTCTAAGGACATCGATATCGTGCCATGACTCCCTTGTCCCAGAATTAGTCCATTTAGGGCCGGGACCCTTGCCGCCATGCTTGTTAGCGCCAGTGACATTCTTTCCGTATTCAAATAAATTATTTTTTGAGTCCTTTCCGCTTCCGAGATAGTTCTGCGAAGTATTGGTAGAGGAAGTGATTTTTATAATAGCATCAGCTAGAAATGGATGGGATTTGGCATCTTTGCAGTACTTGGCGAACACATCAGGATTTTCATTAATCCAATTGATTACGAAATCTTCATTAGCAGTTAACGTGGAATATAAAAATCCATCGAAAGCGGGATTATAAGTTGTCTGAACTCCTTTGGAACTTCTGGTTTTGCCATCTGCGCCAATGTAATTTCCATAGTACTTATTTGACCATTTGGCATAGCCGGCAGTGTAGTAGGTTTGTCCCTTGCTCCAGTGAGTTTCTTCGTAAAATAATTTCAACCAAATCTTTTGAACAATATCGCTTTTTGCAGATGAATTTTGTGAAATATAATTGACGTAATCTGCCCTGAAGGGAAGAAAGGATGGATTGTCTGCGGCTTTAGTAACTATCGTGTTGGCAGAAATTGTGAAGATTACCACAACAATTGATATTAACGTGGTGGACAATTTTTTAATAAACTTTTTCATAATGCCTCCTAATTACCATGGCTTAAATTCCTTGCCGACATAGTAACCGTAGCTGCCAGTTTTGGTGTCATAGCCGAATTCAAAATATAAGTTGTTGTCAGAGATTCTATCGTTGATTTGGTTAATCATCTGTCTTAAGTTCTCATCTTCGGTCGTTAGGGTTTGGTTAACAGAATTTAGATTGTTTGTAACAGAATCAATGTTGTTAGATAAATTCGTATTTACGTTATTGATGTCATTGGAGAGATTTTGGTTTACCTCATTAATATTGTCAGTTAGACTTGTATTCACTTCGTTAATATTATCTGTGAGATTCGCATTTACGGAGTCGATATTATTAGATAAATTTGAATTTAAGGAGTCTATGCTGTCAGAAAGATTCTTATTTACAGAATCGAGATTTTGGCTTAGATCTTGGTTCACAGTGTTAATAGACTCCACAAGTTTTGCCTCAGTAGAAGATAACTCTTCAAGCATTGTTTTTTCCAAATTGCTTAAGATGGTTTCTAAGTTTGTAAGCTCCCATTTTTCTCCATTTTCGGGTGAAGATGAATTGTCATCGGCCTTTGAAACATAAAGGTGCTCATTGTAAATAACGTAATCGCCCTTTTTATAGGTGGCACCAGGAACATATTCCTGGGCTCCCAAGGATTTCTCATAGGTTCGACGTAACTCGTTAATAATAGAATTGAGATTGCCTACAGAATCAGCATTTTGATTATCCAGATATATTCGCAAGTCGTCTATGGCTTTTTGCAAATCCTTTTTATTACTTTCGTCCAAGGCGCTGTTACTTGCCAATTCATTTTCTAGAAGAGTTTTTAATTCATTAATGTACTGGGTGTTTTCTTGATATTTTGATTCGATTAAATTGCTGAGGGTTTTGATATCCTTTGAATTTTGAGTAACATCAGAATAGATTGTTGAGCTAGTTAGATATTGATTGATAATCTCATTTAAAGCTTCGTTCTGTTGTGTGGTAAAGCCGTTAGAAGAGGTAATGTACTCTGCTAGGAATTTCAAAATCTTTCTCTTGGCAACTTCTTGATTGATGTCTCCACCAGCGTATTCTCCTATGGCGTTTAAATATGAATTAGTTATATAATCTTCAATTTCAGATGCATTAAGTTCTGCAGCATCCACAGTGTTCATATCTCTGATTGACTTGATCCCTTTGATTATAAAGTGTCCACCTGTTAGTAGAAGTGTTAGTGCCAATGCCGAAATGAAAATGGCAATTCTATTCAGCGTCCCGTCCGGGTATCTGTAGGTGTTTAATATTTCCTGCAAAACTTCATAGTGCTTGTGAGGTGTGTGTTTCTTACTGTTTTTCATATAGTTCTCCTTTTGAATAAATTTTTTATATGATTGTTGGAAATAAAAGATTAGCTGTGATTAGAAGTATTGATTGATAATTCGATGAATCATTTCATATGTGAGAGGCCTGTCCTTATTCTCAAAAGTTAAAATTAAATTATCGCCAAGTATAATGTTGGCGGAGTTGTAGGCTTGAATTTTGTCTAGCATATTTTCACTATATTGTTCATCATTTATTAATCCAAAGTGTTCCCAATAAATGATTCGTTTGTTCCTTTTATTTAATATAGAAAAATCGGGAGCGTATTGGACGTTATTTATAGTAATAATGCTTTCATATCTGAAGGGAATTCCATGTTCAGAGAGTGCAATCGCGATTAGAGATTCAGACTTTGACCTAACCATCAATCCATTTACAGTAGGATGAATCAGTGTTTCTGGATGATTAATATTTTTAGGGTAGTCTGCTTGCATCCATGCTTTTGAATCTAATAAATTTTTTGCAAGATAATCATTTATTAATTCTATATATCCGGGATCGTTTAGCAAATTTGAAAGGTTCTCCTGAGCTTGGCGTAGTAGCATTGAGCTTCGACGCCATTGGAGCTGTTTGGCCTTCAGCAGTTTGATTTTGTAAAACAAATATTTTTTCAAAGCCAACTGTTTTGCCAATTGTAATTCGCATTTTTTTAGATATTTGCGATGGCCATTATTATAGTAGAACCATTTGAAAGAATGCCCTTGATGACCTATAGAAATCCAACCGCTAGGCAACTTCTCGTATATTCGTTTTATCTTAGATAATTCTTGGCATATTTTGAGATATTCGTCAGTTATTGATAATTCCTCCTTTCAGACCATAAATTAAACTTCGTTCTAAGGAATCGTATTTGATTCATAAAAACTTCGTTGGGAAAATTAGCTGATGCGCTAAGAAAGAATGTGTAAATTTAACACGGAAGATAATTTAACATATAAATAATAAAATTACAAGAATTATTTTTTTGAACATGCGAAATGAATATATAACGCAAATTGATAGCGGCTAAATATTGCTAGTGGAGTGTGGTTTTATATTTTTTGGTGAGGAATAAATTTTTAGAAAAGATTCTTAAAGAGAGTATGAGCTCATATTGGAGTGATACTTTTATAAAATGTGAGTATGACTTTTAGCGAAAAATGGAAAGTAATACTTATTTTGGAGGGAAAATGCTTTTCTATTAAACGATTAATTCTATTGAAGTATCAGTATAACCGTGTTCTTTAGAAGTCATACTTATATTTGAGAAAAATAGTAAGAAAAAAGTATGACTTTCAAATATAGCTCAAAGTCATACTTCAAAATTTATAGCAGCGCTAGAGGATTGAAACATGCCTGCCCTTGACATGCGACCAAAATTTTTCTATTATAATCTAAGTTTAAATGCGTTGATGAAGAGGAGTACTCAGTGTCGTCCTAAAGAGAGGGTCGCTCACCGGCTGCAAGGTGACCTAGGAGCAGAGCTGGCGAAGGTAGCTTCGGAGCAGGTGGTGAACAAAGCGCTAGGCGGTGATAGCCAGCGGACAAGCCATCCGAGTCGTTCCCGTAAGGAATAAGATGAGTGATAAATACAGGTGGTAACGCGAAATTTCGCCCTGTGTACAGCAATAGCTGTGCGCAGGGCTTTTTTGATACTATTCAGAGCCAAGTAAATCTTAAGCTGATAGTTGCCACTTGTGGCAAACTTCAGGTGAAGATTTATTTGGCGAGATACCTACATGAGCAAAAGGAAAGCAGTGTAACTGCGATTTTGCGAATGGAGGCTGAATAGTATCATGGATTGGAAATCTGGAAGGAGTAAAAAATGAGTAAAGAATTAGCAAAGACATATGATCCTAAGGGTCTCGAAGACAGACTCTACAAGAAATGGGAGGAGAATGGCTATTTCCACGCTGAGGTGGACCGCAGCAAAAAGCCATTTACTATTGTAATGCCACCTCCAAATATTACAGGTCAGCTTCACATGGGACATGCTTTGGATAATACATTGCAGGACATTCTTATTAGATACAAGAGAATGCAGGGATACTCTGCTCTTTGGCAGCCAGGTACTGACCACGCAGCAATCGCTACAGAGGTTAAGGTTATTGAGCACTTAAAGTCTCAGGGGATCGAGAAGGATGACCTTGGCAGAGATGGTTTCCTTGAAAAATGCTGGGATTGGAAGGATGAATACGGCACACGTATCATCAATCAGCTTAAGAAGATGGGTTCATCTGCTGATTGGGAGCGTGAGAGATTCACAATGGACGAAGGCTGTTCAAAGGCAGTAGAAGAAGTATTCGTTAAGCTTTACAACGAAGGATACATCTACAAGGGTAACCGCATCATCAACTGGTGCCCGGTTTGTCAGACATCTATTTCGGATGCAGAGGTTGAGCATGAGGAGCAAGCAGGACATTTCTGGCACATGAAATACGAAATTGTTGGTGAGCCAGGACGCTTTGTTGAGTTTGCTACAACTCGTCCAGAGACACTCCTTGGTGATACAGCCGTTGCTGTAAACCCTAAGGATGAGAGATATCAGGATATCATCGGAAAGATGGTAATGGTTCCATTTGTAAACCGTGAAATTCCAGTTGTTGCAGACGAGTATGTTGACATGGAATTTGGTACAGGTGTAGTTAAGATTACACCAGCTCACGACCCTAACGATTTCGAGGTTGGAAAGAGACATGACCTTCCAATAATTAACGTTCTCAATGACGATGCTACTATCAATTCTTTAGGTGGCGAGTTTGAGGGAATGGATAGATACGAAGCCCGTGACATCATCGTTAAAAAGATGGACGATATGGGATTACTTGTTAAGATTGAAGACCATACACACAACGTTGGTACACATGATAGATGTAAGACAACTGTAGAGCCTATGGTTAAACCACAGTGGTTCGTTGCAATGGAAGAGCTTGCTAAGCCAGCTATCGAAGCAATCAAAACAGGCGAGCTTACATTTGTACCAAAGAATTATGACAAGACATATTTACATTGGCTTGAAAATATCCGTGACTGGTGTATTTCACGTCAGCTTTGGTGGGGACACAGAATCCCTGCATACTACTGCCCAGAATGTGGTGAGACAGTTGTTGCAAGAGCTTCCGAGGCTCCAACAGTTTGCCCTAAGTGCGGTTGCAACCACATGAAGCAGGACGAGGATACTTTAGATACATGGTTCTCATCAGCTCTTTGGCCATTCTCTACACTTGGTTGGCCAAATAACACAGAGGAGCTTGATTACTTCTATCCAACAGATGTACTTGTTACTGGATACGATATCATCTTCTTCTGGGTAATCAGAATGGTATTCTCAGGATACGCTCACACAGGAAAGTCACCATTTTCTACAGTACTCATCCATGGTCTCGTTCGTGATTCACAGGGCCGCAAGATGTCTAAGTCACTTGGAAACGGTATCGACCCACTTGAGATTATTGAGAATTATGGTGCTGATGCACTTCGTCTCACACTTATCACAGGTAACGCACCTGGTAACGATATGCGTTTCTACAATGAGCGTGTAGAGAATAGCCGTAACTTTGCTAATAAGGTTTGGAATGCATCAAGATTTATCATGATGAACCTTGCTGACAATGAAGTTACAAAGCCAGCTGATGCTGAGCTTGCTACAGAGGATAAGTGGATTATCTCTAAGGTGAACACACTTGCCAAAGATGTTACTGAAAATATGGATAAGTTTGAACTTGGTATAGCAGTTCAAAAGGTATATGATTTTATATGGGACGAGTTCTGCGATTGGTACATCGAGATTGTAAAGCCTCGTATGTATTCTGAGGAATATACAGCAAGCAAGAACGCTGCACTTTGGACAGCTAAGTTTGCTCTTGCAAATGCTCTCAAGATGCTTCACCCATTTATGCCATTTATCACAGAGGAAATCTTCTGCACACTTCAGAGCGAGGAGGAGACAATTATGCTTTCTGCTTGGCCTGAGTTCGATAGTGCACTTGATTTTGCAGTTGAAGAGGCAAAGGTTGAGCGTGCCAAGGACGTTGTTCGTGGTATGAGACAGCTTCGCACAGATATGGATGTACCACCTTCAAAGAAGGCAGCTATCCACATTGTTGCTCAGGCAGCTGACGTTCGTGCAACATTTGAGGAGATTACACCAATCTTCAAGACGCTTGCAGGTGCAACAGATGTTATCGTTCAAGCTGATAAGCTTGGTATTGGCGATGATGCAGTTTCAGCTGTAATTCCAGATGCTACACTCTTTGTTCCACTTGAAGATCTTGTGGATTTTGAGAAGGAAAAAGAGCGTCTCACAAAGGAAAAAGAAAAGCTTGAAAAGGAGCTTGCGCGTTCACGTGGAATGCTTTCTAATGAAAAGTTCATGAGCAAAGCTCCAGAGGCAAAGGTTGCCGAAGAGCGCGAGAAGCTCGCAAAGTATGAGCAGATGATGGCGCAAGTTGAAGCTCGCTTAGCAAATTTACGTTAATTGTATAGTTTAAATAGCTTGTAGTTATACAATCTCTGAGTGTTGCTGTAGGAGACGTTTTAGTCGGCGAAAGCAATATCTCAGGATTGTGAACGTAACAAGCGAGCCAATATAGGAGGTGAATTATGGACGTAAAGAATATTTTAAGCAAATGCGACCACACTTTACTTGGTGTGGATGCTACATGGAACGACATAAAGGGAATTGTTGATGATGGAATGAAGTATGAGACTGCTTCAGTTTGTATACCAGCAAGCTTTGTAAAGCAAGCTGCTGATTATGTAAAGGAGCAGGGTGGACATCTTCCAATCTGTACAGTTATTGGTTTTCCAAATGGATATGCGACAACAGCAAGCAAGTGCTTTATGGCAAGCGATGCTGTAGATAACGGCGCAGAGGAAGTGGACATGGTCATCAATGTTGGCTGGGTTAAGGAAGGTCGATATGATGATGTTCTTGCCGAGATTAATGCTATCAAGGCTGCATGCAAAGGTAAGCTTTTGAAGGTTATCATCGAGTGTTGTCTTCTTACAGATGATGAGAAGATTAAGATGTGCGAGGTTGTTTCTAAGTCAGACGCAGACTATATCAAGACATCTACTGGATTTTCAACAGGCGGAGCTACTTTTGAGGACATCAAGCTTATGGCAGATCACATGACAAATGGCAAGAAGATTAAAGCAGCAGGCGGTATTGCCAACTTAGATGATGCTCAGAAGTTTATTGATTTAGGCGCTAGCCGTCTTGGCACAAGTAGAGTTGTAAAAGCCGTTAAAGGCTTGCCAAATGACGGAAAATACTAATTCTCGTGAACATTTTATGAAAATTACGCAAAAATTAATGAATTCAATGACAAAAATGCTTTAAAGCAATATAATTATTATGATGTAGAATAAACTAACATTAGATATTACGTGAGGGACTTTATGGCACAGCCGATTGACATGTTTGCACCAAAAGTGCAGGTTTCATCCGATGGTTTAGAGGCGACTATGACTTTTAAACTTCCAGATGGAAAAAATGATGTACCTAAGTTTACTGCTGGACAGTTGCTTGGGTTCTTGCAGGCTGCCAATGTTTCTTTTGGAATAGACCAGGAGATGCTTGCAAGGCTTGCTGAAAGTCCTATTTATGGTCGTCCTATCAAGGTTGCCGAGGGTAATGCTCAACAACAGGGGACACCAGGTTACTTTGAATATCATTTTGACACAAGCTTTAACAGAAAGCCTACTATCCGTCCAGATGGTACAGCTGATTACATGAGTATCAAGACCATCGAGACTGTTCAGGAGGGGGATTTAATTGCCACATATCATCCTGCAGTTCAAGGCGCTAGGGGCATGTCTGTTCGTGGCCAGATTCTGGAGCCAAAGCCGGTTCGTGATTTACCGCCTCTCATCGGTCGTGGATTCAACCGTTCTTCTGATAATCTTACATATACAGCACAGATTGATGGTAAGATTGAGGTCAATCAGGGAAAGATAAATGTTTCTCCAGTACACGAGGTTCAAGGCGACGTGGGCATTGAAACTGGTAATATCAAGTTCAATGGCGATGTAATCATTCATGGTGGTGTTCATGATGGTGCTGTTATCGATGCAGCAGGCAATGTAATCATTCATGGGTTAATAGAGGATTGCGAGATTCATGCCGGCAAGGATCTATTTATCTTGGCTGGTGTAAAGGGTAACGAGAAAACTGTTATTGAGTGCCAAGGTACTATAACAGCTCAGTTTATTGAGTACGCTGCAATTAATTGCGCAGGTAACATCACAGCAGATTACTTTTTCAAGAGTCATATCAGCTGCGATGGTCACATACAACTTAATGGAAATAATGCTTCAATCATAGGCGGTTATGTTTCTGCTGTTCAGGGTATTGAGGTCAACGATATAGGCAATTCTTTTGGTACAATTACCAATGTTGCTGTTGGCGTAGACGTTGAACGTTCGGCAGAGTTTGATATGCTAGCTAAAAAGATTGAGGCTCTCAATGAAAATGTTTTAAAAATTAAAAAAGGTATCGAAGAGTTTGATCGTATCGGGCAGGAGCGTGGTGTAAACTACAAGGAGGACCCAAGACGTATGCAGCTGCTTCGAGTTAGAATTCGTGACGAGGCGATTGTCCTAGAGGAGACAAAGCGTCTAGCCAAAATGAAAGAGGTAATTGTATCCGGCAAGTTTGCAACCATCAGGGTGCTTCGCAGATTATATGCCGGGAGCAATGTGTCAGTAGACGACCACCATGTTTCTATCAATGAAAATCATGAGAGCGTGGAAGTCAGCAAAACAGCTGAGGGCGTCAAGTTATCAAGAATTAACCAAGGATAGAATAAGAGGAAAAAGATGATTGACTTTGAAGAAGAATTAAAAAAATATGAGCCAGCCATCGAAGTAGAGCAGGCTGAGGCAGATATTAAAGCCAGAGATTTAACTGATCTAACAGATCTTCTTTTTAATATGACAAACGGCAACGTTCAGAAATAGAGGATGCAAACATAGAACGGAGAATAATAGATGCAATGCTTTAGATGCGGTGCCGAAGTTGGAAATGAAAAAGTTTGTTACAACTGCGGCGCTGATATTTTGTTATATAAACAAATCATATACACATCATATGTGTTCTATAATCAGGGGTTGGAAAAGGCTAAGGTACATGATTTGTCCGGTGCCATCGAAACCCTCAAGCAATCTCTCCAGTACTACAAGTACAACACAAGGGCAAGAAACCTTCTTGGACTTTGTTACTATCAAGTTGGAGAGACTGTCAGAGCTTTAAATGAATGGGTACTTTCAAAGAATTTGCAGGAGGATGACAATCCATATGCAGACAGATATTTAGCTGAGATTGAAAATGATCCAGGTTTATTAAGCAAGCTTAATTCCACAATCAAAAAATACAATCAGGCCATTGAATATTGCAAGGCTGGTAGTCGTGACTTGGCTTCCATCCAATTAAAAAAAGTAATTAGCCAAAATCCAAATTTAGTTAGAGCACACCAGCTTTTGGCGTTGCTTTATATTCAGGATAAGAAATATTCAGATGCTAGAAAAGTCTTGATTGCTGCTTCCAAAATAGATAGCAATAATACAACTACAATTCGCTACATTCACGAGGTGAAGGAGCGTCTCAAGGAGCAGAATACAGGACGACGTAGAAAGAAAAATGATGTGGTAACATTTGCCGATGGCAATGATACAGTTATCATGTCTGAGAATTCATTTAGAAGCATGCTTGACAATTCACGCTCAAGCTTTATGAATATTCTCTTAGGACTTGTGGTAGGTTTGCTGATCTGTTTCTTCCTTGTTGTGCCTACAGTAAAGAGCAATTCAAGCGACAAGAATACACAGACTATTCTTGCTTTAAATAAGGAGTTAAAGCAAGCTGATTCAGATAATAAAGCACTTCAAAATGAAGTAGATGAATTAAAAGAAAGTCTTAGTGCTTACGATGACAAGCAGGATGTGGCAACTAGCTACGACAATCTTTTTGCAGCACAGAATTCACTTGATGCCGGGGATGAAA
>Ga0129307_1001358_pt1 | contig 26545 bp, 15 predicted proteins | sample P1105metagenome_FD_94437 | JGI IMG/M metagenome (GOLD analysis project Ga0129307, IMG submission 94437) | Capybara group fecal microbial communities from Wisconsin, USA - P1105 metagenome | ecosystem: Host-associated > Mammals > Digestive system > Large intestine > Fecal | place: USA: Wisconsin...
GACTTACCGATCTGGCCCACACCGAACGGAATGCGCGGGCGGACGTTGTCGACAATGTTCTTGAAGTCAACGAAGATACCCTGGGCCGTTTCCGGACGCAGGTACACCTTGTTGCCTTCGCCTTCGATCACGCCGATTTCGGTCTGGAACATCAAGTTGAATGCGCGGGGCTTGGTCCAATCGGTCTTGCCGCAGGTCGGGCATTCAATCTTGTTGTCCATCATCATCTGGTGGACTTCGTCAAAATTCTTGCCGGCGCAGCAGCCTTCGCCGAGCTTGTCTTCGAGCAGCTGGTCAGCGCGGAAACGTTCGTGGCAAGCAAGGCAGTCTACCAGCGGGTCAGAGAAGTTGCCCACGTGGCCGGAGGCCTTCCACACGCGGGGGTTCAAAAGAATGGAGCTGTCGAGACCGAGCACATCCTGACGGCTGGTCACGAACTTCTTCCACCAGAGGTTCTTAATGTTGCGCTTGAGTTCCACGCCATACGGACCGTAGTCCCAAGTGTTGGCGAGGCCATCGTAAATTTCGGAGCCCGGGAAAATGAATCCGCGGCGCTTGCAGAGGGAGATGATGTCCTTGAGGGCATCCTGGACTTTCTTTGCCATTTTATATCCTTGTAATTTTTTTGCCTAAATATAGCAATTCTATGATTACAGGGAAAACATGATTTAAATAAAGGAAAGCATTATTGCCAGATGATGGCTGCCATCCAATTTATATATCTCACTGAAAACCTTTCCATACCGCAATTCAAGACCTATCGTTTTTTTACCCTCGCCCCTTCTTTTGAGCAAATAAAGACCTCCCGCAAATTCCTGATAATAATTAGTTTCATAGCTACTGACAAACCAATTATATTCAACATGTTGTGAAATTCCCAAAGAAATATCTTTGCTTATATGGATTTGCTCGACCGTAGAAAATCCAAAAGCAGGTACAAAAAAACCAAAAGTTGGAAGCATCACAATAAGACTTCCAAAATCGGACCAAGCCATCACGCCCAAATAATCCCAAGCAAACCCAGCATAAATAAAGCCATCACCCAAAAATCCCCCCACACCCCATACAAAATGCGATTTTACAGAGCGCCAATATTGAAACGAAAAATCAATAGGAATTTCGTATTCATAAATATTAACATCTTTAAGTTTTTTGGGTTCATGTTCATAGGTATATATCGACGGCAAATTAGCAATAACAGAAAATCCCCAATTTGATCTATCATCTGATATTTCTTTTCTATGATACGTTTCCATAAAAAACATAGGCGACGGAGGACGTGTTGCGCACCCCGTAAAAAGAACTGCATAAAAAAGCAATAAAAGAACACAAATAAAGCGCATCATAACACATCAATATATATTTATTTCTACAGAAATGCAATTTTTTTCCCCTTTACCGTCTGTCAAAAAATATTGATTGCAAACATGAAAAAAAGCCCCGCCGAAGCGAGGCCTTTCCAATGAGATCAATGCAAATTATCGAATATTCACGACTTTCTGCTGTGAGCCGATGCGGAGCACGAATGTGCCGCCGCGAGTCAAGTTCATCGTGAAGTTTGCGGCATCGGCACGACCGCTATACATCACGCGGCCCTGCATATCGAGCAAGTTCACGGAGGCCCCGACCTTAGCACCTGAAATCTGGAGACTACGGCCATTCGCAACAGCAGAGAACTTTGCTGCACGGGCAACTACCGGGATGCCGTTCGGATCGAACTTCGTCCACTTCTTATCCTTACAAATGAAGAGCTTCTTGAGATCCGAAACATAATACGTTACGTTTTCACGCTTTTCGGTGCAGTTCGGCAAATCTTCTTCTGTTTTGACAGATTCTACAACCGATTCAACAGAGCTGGAAGACTTAGCCTTGGAGCTAGAAGAAGCTTCGCTCTTACCACTCGAAGATGAGGCCTTTGCACTGCTAGAAGTCGGCTTAGCCGCAGAACTCGATTCCGCCTTCACGCTGCTAGAAGCGGGTTTGGCAGAAGAACTAGACTCGACCTTCGTGCTGCTAGAGGCTGGCTTTGCAGAAGAGCTCGATTCAACCTTAGCACAGCTAGAAGAGGGAACTTCAACTCCATACGTTACCTTTACATAGACATTTTTATTCTTCATCAGGAAACGCATTCCGTTTCTACCGACTTTCAATTCGATTTGTTCAGCCTCTGTTTCGCCATATTTTTCATAAACGGTAAAGCTTATGAACACTTTTCCTTCAGGAACTATAGGAACAATTTCCGGCCAATCGCCCTGCTTTGCTTCCGTTATAGGCACGCCATTCAAAAGAATGTCAAACGATTGATTTTCTTCGGTACCGACTTTGGTTATCTTGTAATACGTATTCTGAGGGGTCACAGAAGAACTGGATTCGGTCTTCGAACTGCTAGAAACAGGCTTTTCAGAAGAGCTAGATTCTGCATCCGCACTGCTGGAGGTTGACGTTGCAGAAGAAGCCGGAGTTACACTGGAGCTAGATTCATCCTTTGCACTGCTAGAGGCAGGAGTTTCGCTAGAACTGGAAGCTACATCGGCGCTGCTAGATGCAGACGTTGCAGAAGAAGCGGGTTCCACTTCAGAGCTGCTCGAAGCAGGCTTTTCAGAAGAACTGGACTCCGTAGCGCTGGACGATTCGGCAACACTGCTGGAGTTAGGCTCAACAGCAGAACTACTCGAAACTTCGCTAGAGCTTGACGCAACCTCGCTAGAGCTAGACGCAGCCGCACTTGAACTACTTGGCAAGATGCTCAAATCAGTTGTCCATACGACGCCATTACAAACAGAATCCTGATTCGCCGCATTGCTGTGAATCAAGGCACACTTTATATTAGAAGCGCACACAGGAGATTTGGCATCAGCATCAAGAGCGATCGCCGCCTGCTCCATGCAAGTACCCTTTGCAGTCCAAATGGCATAAACAGTCGTAGCTGTATCCGGGCATTTAGAACCATCTAGACGATCCAAAGCATAGTAAGAGTTCGTGAGCTTGTTTTCCAAAGACCATCCCACAAAATCAAAACCATCCTTTGTCGGGGTCGGAAGAAACGCTGCGGAATCGCAAAGGAATTTTTTTGCTTCAGCATCAAGAAGAGAATCAGGAAGAGAGCCGCCATTCAGCTCGTACTCCACCTTGAACGTTTTGCCCTTAAGATGCACTTTAGGAACATCGACATTCTCCGCAACGAACGTCGCCATGATATCGACATCGAAATAAGGCATTCTAAAAATGCAACTGCCATCTTCGGTTTCCACACCAGGCAACGCACCTGTAGCTGTAGCCCTATTTTTCGTACAAGTCACCGTGGTGGATGAATCCAAGTAACGGCTGACTTTAATCGATTCGAGCTTGTAACCTTTATCCGCAGTCGGGGTCACAGTCACCTTATATCCCGGTTTTGTGCGATCCTTAAGTTCTGCACGATCGCTAAACGAAAACGCAACAGTTCCATGACCAGAACTCTTTGCCGTAATGGAGTAGCGCAGCGATTCATACGACGCTTTTACATAGACATCGTGATCCGACATCAAGAATCGAAGTCCATCAGTCTCGTTTTGCGATACCACTTGCTCCATGACGGTTTCACCGTATTTATCATAGAGCGTATAGCCCATGAACATTTTTCCATCGGGAACGATTGGAGATACATACAGCCAATCCCCCTGCTTTGCTTCCGTTACAACTTCATTGTTCAGGAGGATGTCAAAAGACTGGTTTTCTTCAGTACCAACTTTACTTATTTTGTAATATGTATCTTGAGCATAAGCCATCGCAACAAAAGCGAGGGCCATTCCTAAACCACAACAGATATTTTTTTTCATACTCGTCCTTTAGGAGCGTTGCAAATTATAATTCGACACAAATAATATCCAACATTACCATTCGTGCCCAAAACCTTTTCAAAAAAGGCCTTTGCATCCACTTTTTAAATGTAAATCAATTCATTACAAAATGCAAGTCGCACCGGAGTAAAATACCCTAAATTCAGCAACTTAGAACATTAATTTTTTGATATATTTTTAAAGCATTTTATTTTTTGAGAAATATGGAAGAAAGAAAAAAGGGAATCTCCCCCGTCGAAAACAAGAAAGAGCAGGAACGCTGTATTCTAGTGGGTATCGCAACGCCCAAGATTCGCCCATGGCTTGCAGGCGAACAGCTAGCCGAACTGGGACGACTCGCCGAAACCGCAGGGGCATTCGTCACACGCAGTTTTTTGCAGCGGGTACAGAATTTTAGCCCGGCAACGCTCATTGGCGAAGGCAAGGTGAACGAAGTCAAACGCGCCCTTGAAGAAGACAACGCCAAGATGGTCGTCTTTGACGACGACCTTTCCGGTTCGCAAGTGCGCAATCTCGAAGAACGCATGCCGGGAATCAAGGTTCTCGACCGCACGGGGCTTATTTTGGACATTTTCGCAAAGCATGCGGTGACCGCCGAAAGCCGCCTGATGGTCGAAGTGGCACAATTGCAGTACATGATGCCACGCCTCACCGGTGCGTGGACGCACCTTTGCCGCCAGCACAATGGCGGCATCGGCACCAAAGGGCCGGGCGAAACGCAACTCGAAACGGACCGCCGCATGATCCGCAAGCGCATCCAGGAACTCAAGAAAAAGCTTGAGAAAATCGAAGACGCCCGCGAGCAGCAAGCCGACAAGCGCACCGATATTTTCCAAGTCGGTATCGTCGGCTACACGAATGCCGGCAAATCCACGCTCACGAACCGCTTGACCGGCGCCGACGTTTACGTCGAGGACAAACTCTTTGCCACGCTCGACAGCACTACGCGAAAGCTCTACCTCGATGGAGAAAACATCATCTTGAGCGATACCGTCGGATTCATCCGCAAGCTCCCCCACAACTTGATTGAAACGTTCAAGAGCACGCTCGGCGTGGCCGCCCATGCAGATTGCATCCTGGAAGTCGTTGACGGAAGCGCTCCGGATTACCGCGAGCATCTGGAAGTCACGCACAAGACGCTGGAAAGCATCATCGACAAGGACACACCTCGATTGCGCGTGTTCAACAAGGTCGAAGTTGCCGACGAAGCGCGCCGCACGGAACTCTTGCAGAACTACCCGGACGCCATCCAAATTAGCGCCAAGGAGAACATCGGCATGGAACGATTACGCGCCGCCTTCAAGGATCAGCTCGAACGCTGGCACGAGAAACGCGCCGCCGCCGAAGAAAAAGAAAAGGAAATTGCAGAAATGCCGTGGCCGCCGGAGGAATAGACTAAAGAACGCCACTTCGCGGCTATAGACGAAAGACGAGAGCATGCCATTGCACTTCGTGCATGACCGCAGCGGGAACCCAATACGAACGCAAGCGTTCATGCAGTCTAACCTAGCATGTCATTCTCGACCAGTCATCCTCGAAGCTGTCATTTTCGACCGCAGGGAGGGAATCCATGCTATAATTTTATGGATCCCGTCGCTACGCTCCAGGATGACACGTCTCATAGCAGGTGCATAGCCCCGACCTCAAAGTGCTTTAGCACGACCTCATTCCCCTCCCCTGAAACCGGACTCCACCACCTCCTAACCACTAATCACTAACCACCAACCACTTCCCCATGAACAAAGAAGAACTTAAAGAAAAATATGGCAAGAAGCGCGTTCCGCACGAATGGCGCAAAACAGACTGGTTCACCACCCTCGTCGTCACTTTTTTCGGCTCGGGGATGAGCCCTAAAGCGCCGGGCACCATGGGAAGCCTTGCCGCAGCGATTGTCGCCTACCCCATGGCACTTTGGGCCCAAAGCGAACCTTTCGGGCAAACCGATTTGTTTTTCAATGTCCAAAGCCATTACTTTGGAATTTTTATGAATCTTTTCTTCCTTGCTGCAGCCCTCATCGTCTTTTTCGCGGCCATCCCATTCGTGAAGAAAGCGATGAAGGATACCGGCACCGAAGACCCCGGCTGGATTGTCATCGACGAAGTCTGCGGGATTTTTATGGCGCTCGCCTTTGTCCCATTAGAATTCATTATCGCGCAACCTTGGATTCTTGCAGTCGCGTTCGGACTTTTCAGATTCTTCGATATTCTCAAGCCGCTCGGCATCCATAAATTCGAAAAATTCCCCGGAGCTTGGGGCGTTATGGCAGACGACTTGCTCGGCGGCGTTTATGCAGGAATCTTGATTTGGGCCGGTCTCTTGATTTCCGTCTATTTCAGCTAACAAGCTCTTTTAAACATCAAAAATTCGAAAAAGCCAAAAATTTACGTAAGAATCTTCAATTTTCATGGAATTATTACGTAAAAATTTAACGTTGTCTGCAATAAAACAGACTAATTCAGATTTTTTTGACAAAAAACGACGGGGTTTTAGGGGCGGAGCCCCTAGGAGAAGGGGTGACGTAGGATAGACGAAAGGCGAAAGTATTTTTTTCAGTTTTCTTTCGTCTAGCCGAAGGCAGGGGAAGGCCTTCCCCTCCACTCAATTTCAAGTACAAATCACAAGATTCTTCACACGCATCGCGTTCAGAATGGCGTTTTCCGCCGTTTTCTCTCGTCTCCCGTCTCTACTCTCTCGTCTAATTATTCTATCTTTCCCTAGGAATTTTATAAAGGATTCTCCGAATGAGCAAAATTATTAGCCTTGATGGCGATTGGCAGATGATTTGGGACACAGAAGATACCGGCATCTCCAATCGTTGGTATGCAACGTATCCTGAAAAAACTCAAACTGTTAGCGTCCCCCATATCTGGGAAAGAGCTTTTGACAAGCTTTTGATGGCCCAGGACTGCGCGTTCTACTTTAAGAGATTTACGATTGACGATGAAAAGCAAGTGACCAAGCGCATTTTCTTGCGTTTTGAAAAGATTGCAACTCACGCCACCATCTGGCTTAACGGTAAGCTCCTCGGCGACCATTTTGGCGCATACACGTCCTTTGTCGTAGAAACTCAAAAGGCCATTAAGCTCGGCGAAGAAAACATTCTCTGCATCCGCGTGGCAAACATGGGTGCAACGAACAGCCGTATTGACTTCGGTCGCGAAAGCAAGGAAGGCGCAAACGACCGCTATGCCCATCCGGGCGAAATGCCGGTAGGCCTCCCCTGGTCGCAGTATCCGTATGGCGGTATCTGCGGTCATGTCGATTTGATTCTCGGCAATGCGGCATTTATTTCGGACATTCATGTCGAGCCGGACATGGACCAGGAACGTGTTTCTGTCGAAGCATTCTTCAACAACCCGCGCGGTTACCAGTCCCGCCTCCGCATCCTCATGAAGAATCCGAACGGCGACGTTTTCGAGTATTTCAAGGACCTCAAACTTGAAAAGGAAAATGCCACGCAGAAGTTCTTGTTGGGCATCAAGGACTGGAAGAAGGACAAGTGCGTCTGGAGTCCGGAACATCCGAACTTGTTCGCGATTGAAATGCAGCTCGAAATCAAGGGCGCGAAGGGCAAGGCTCCGGAATACACCTTCCCGGTCGTCAAGACTTTTGGTTTCCGCAAGTTCGACTGCCTCAAGGGCGACTACTACGTCAACGATGCCATCGTGAAACTCATGGGTGTGAGCTACAACCAGCAGTGGAGCGAAGGCGGCCTTTGGACGGACCAGAATCCGGCTTTGGAAAAGGACTTGAACGCAGTCAAGACGGCGGGCTTCAACGTCATCCGTTCGTGCGGTGCTCCGCTCAGCAGCACGGCTCTCGATATTTGCGACAAGATCGGTCTTTTTGTATTCCAGGAATTCCCGATCCACACGATGCGTTCTACCGCTCAGGGTCTCGAAATTACGAAGAAGCTCATCAACGACATGGTCAAGGACCAGCACAACCATCCGTGTATCGCCGCCTGGATTCTCGGTTCCGAAAACGGGACGTTCATGCTCCAGAACGGTAACAAGCTTTTGAACGCCATCAGCCCGATTGATACTTGCCGTGCGGCGATTAGCAACTTCAACAGTATTTATCTCGACAACGAAGCGAACTTCCACAAGGATACGGGTAAGATCATCCCGGTCTCTATCGACCGCATTTCGCAATACGCCACAATGCGCGTGAACCCGCGTGAAAATCCGAGTGCCGCTTATACGCACTATCTCGCCCACATGTTCGACAAGGAAGATACGGAACTCATGGTGCCCGATACGGGCCTTGGCGACAGCCACTTCCAGGACGAAGAAGAACCTGTTTTGAACGATATCGAAAACAAGGTCTTGGTGACGCTCAAGAATAATACGTTGTTCCCGAAACGAGCAACCACCATCGCCGGTCCTCGTAGCATCAAGAGCCAGAAGGCTATCAAGAATGAATTCAAGTCCGTGGAAACGTTCGTTGAAGATAGCAAGCTTTCGATTTGGCCGAACTTCGAATCGTTCAACGCCGATGTCTATCGCATTGCGCTCAAGAGCAAGTACGACCAGATTACCGCTTTCCAGAGCAACCCGCAGATTGCAGGATTTTTCCTTGACCAGTGGGCGGACAACGGCACGGACTTTAGCGGCATCATGGACGAAAACAGAAAGTCCAAGGGCTTGCAGAATTTCGCCCGCGAAATCACGGCTCCGAGCCGCGTGCTCATCAGCGAACTCGAACATGTCGTCGCTCCGCAGAGCGAAGTCAGTTTCCAGCTCACGCTTTTGAACAACAGCCGTTTGGAAGATGTGGAAATCGAGGTTTCGCTCCTCGATGCTAAGGACAAAGTTCTCAATACGCAGAAGGTTTTGCCCGAAGAACCCGCCGAAAAGAAAACGCTTACGCAGCTTGGCATTTGCACGTTGATGGCACCGCGCAGCACGGGCATGTACAAAATCAAGCTCACGCTCAAGGACAACGGCAAGGAAATCCACTCCAGCCTCGAAGATTTAATTGTCATCGAGCAGACGGACGTGAAGGATGCCATGAGCAAGGTTTGCTTCTTGGACAACTACGACGAATCGAGCGATGCTCTCGCCGCACTGGACGGTTCTGAACAAATTATTTTCACAGCAAACTTGAGTTCTTGGCCGGATGAAATTTTGGACAAGATTATCGACGTTACGAAGAACGGCGGCAAGACGCTGTTGCTCTCAGACATGACGACTGAAGATATCGACCTCTTGAACCAGAGCCATCACTTTGAACATAACATCGAAGCACACTGGACGACTGGAGCAAACGAATTCAGCTTGCACTACTTGCCGAAGGATTCCCCGCTCATGAAGGTGTTCGGTGGCAATGGCGTGCTCGACCACAACTCTGCTTCGGCAATGCCAGGCATTTCGTTGAACGAACTCGACGGAGCGAAGGTCTATGCTCGTTCTGTGTCGCTCAAGGACGGCGAAATCAAGACGGGCGTGGATTTGCAACTTGTGCCGTTCGGCAATGGCCAGATTATGTTCAACCAGTTCAGCGTGATTGAAGGTTTGGAAACGAACGCTTTGTCTGACGCGCTGTTCACGGCAATCGTCAATTTGCTGTAAGGTCAGGCCAGTAAACATTCACTGGATTGGATCCTTCACGGCTTCGCCGTTCAGGATGACGAATGCAGAAGCAATTTCAAGAGTCCCGCAATTGCGGGACTTTTTCATACCATACCGACCGGCGCCTGTTCTGAGTCCTGGAAAAAGTCCGGGGTGACAACTTGGGTGCAACCCACCCTCTAGCCTAACCCAAACCACCAACTACTAATCACTAACCACTAATTCTATCGTATGCTTGAATGATTTCGCGGTCCATGTCGCGGCGGTGCGCGGGAGACGCAAACTTGTTGAGCACTTGGCTCTTGTAAATCGTCCAGTTCCGCGAAAAAGCCATGTGCATGACGGCGGCAATCAAAAGCCCCGGCAATAAGCTATAGCTCCCCGTCATTTCGCAGACCATCACGACACCTGCAATCGGAGCTTTCGTCGCCCCAGCAAAAAACGCCGCCATCCCGACGAGGATGAACATTTCCGGCATGCGGACAACACTCGGCAGCAGCAGCTCGCAGATTCCGGCAAACATCGCCCCGACGACACCGCCGATAAAAAGCGAAGGGCCAAAAACGCCGCCCGATCCGCCGGAACCGACCGTCAACGCGGTAGCCACAATCTTTGCAAGCACAACGCCTAGCAAAAGCAGCACGCCCCATGCGGAATGCGGAACAAGCCCCGCCATCAAGCTATTAATAAATTCAAAGCCGCCGCCCGAGACTTCGGGGTACGCGAGCACCAAAAGCGAAATGGACGCCCCACCAATCGCAGGCTTGAGCCACATGGGAACCGCCCACTTGCGGAACCGATTCTCCGACGCGTAGTAGCATCGCACGTACAAGTACGAAAACGGGAAGCAAAGAACGCCCAGCAACGCGCATGCAAACAGCTCCACGCCATTCGTAAACGGGAAAGCCACCACGCCGCCGATAATCGGCTCCGTGCCCACAAACGCAATATAAACCGTAAAAGCGACAACGGACGAAACAATCGAAGTCGCAAAAGCGTTCGATTCGAAGTCTTCGCGGTAAAGCATCTCGACCGAAGTGAGCGCCCCCGCCAGCGGAGCCTTGAAAATGGCGCCGAGCCCGGCCGCTGTACCCGCCAGCAAGAACTGCCCCCGCATCATCCGCGGCATCTTGAAGAACTTGCAAATCGTAGAAGCAATCCCGGAACCCATCTGCGATATCGGCCCCTCGTAACCCGCAGAACCGCCCGTCGAAAGAGTCACAATGCTCGCCAAGAACTTTACCGGAGCCACGCGGGCACGCACGTTTCCACCCTGGTGATGGAAAGAGTAAATCATCTTGTCGGTGCCCTGCCCCGCCGTTTCCGGTGCGCGAGCCACCTTGTGAATGAAAAGCCCGACTAGGAGACCGCCCAATGCAGGAACTGCGGCAAAAGCCCACCACGGCAGTATCCCAAGCGTCCACGGCATGCGAACCCATTCCATAGCCGAGCAAAGCCCCCAATGAAAAGCAACCGCGACAAGGCCCGTCACGCAGCCAATCACCGCCGCAAGACCAAGCTTCGGCAAGTAACCGTTCACCACGAGAATTTTCGCAATCGTCCTATGGATCCGTTTCACGGGCCGCAAGATAGAAATTTTAAGATTTTAAAGCAAGACTGCGCAAAAGGCGTACGAAGCCAAGTACATCACTAAGGCATGCAATACACGGCCTTGCAAGCAAAGCACATTTCGAACATGAATCATTAAGTAGCGAGTATTTGAAAACATTTATCTATTCTATCATACTCCTACATTTTTTTATATTATGCAACGAAATTTTATCTCTGGAGTAAATATGAAAATTGCAGTTATGGGTGGTGCAGGCTACATCGGTAGTCATACAATTGTTGAACTTTACAAAGCCGGCCATTCCGTAGTCGTCATCGACAACCTAGTGAACTCCAGCAGCGAATCGCTCCGCCGTGTCGCAGAACTCGTAGGTTCACCAATTCCGTTTGTAAATGCCGATGTCCGTGACGCCGCCGCTATGGACAAAGTCTTTAGCGAAAATAAATTCGATGCATGCATCCACTTTGCAGGTCTCAAGGCCGTTGGCGAATCCGTCGCAAAACCGCTCGAATACTACGAAAACAACATGAACGCCACGTTTGTGCTGTTGAACGCCATGCGAAACCACGGTTGCAAAAACATCATATTCAGTTCTTCTGCCACAGTCTATGGCAATCCGGCAATCATCCCGATTACCGAAGAATGCCCCAAGGGAGAGTGCACAAACCCTTACGGAAAAACAAAGTCCATGCTCGAAGAAGTGCTGATTGACGTGCAAAAGGCCGACCCGGAATGGAACGTGGTGCTGCTGCGCTACTTCAACCCGATTGGAGCACACCCGAGTGGACGCATTGGCGAAGACCCGAACGGAATTCCGAACAACCTCATGCCTTACATCACGCAGACCGCCGTCGGAATCCGCAAGGAACTTGGCGTGTTCGGCAACGACTACGATACCCCAGACGGCACCGGCGTTCGCGACTACATCCATGTTTGCGATCTCGCCGCAGGCCACGTCGCCGCACTCCAGGCCATCGAACGCAAATGCGGGCTAGCCATTTACAACTTGGGCACTGGGCACGGCTACTCCGTCCTTGATGTGGTAAATGCATTTGAAAAAGCGAACAACGTCAAAATTCCGTACAGCATCAAGCCGCGCCGTGCAGGCGACATCGCCACATGCTACTGCAACCCGCAAAAAGCTTTCGACGAACTCGGCTGGAAGGCCAAATACGGCATCGAAGAGATGTGCCGCGACTCTTGGAACTGGCAGAAGAACAACCCGAAGGGATATCGCGGATAATCCATTCACTTTATCGCAATTAATTACAACAAAAACTCCCGTGCGTCCAAGTCACGGGAGCTTTTCTATATTAAATTTACGTTGATGTTCACGGACATCGTCATTTTAATTCAAGGAAAATGAACATGGCAAACAAACGTGAAAACTGGGGTTCCAAACTCGGTGTCATTCTCGCGGTCGCGGGTTCTGCCGTTGGACTAGGCAACTTTCTCCGATTCCCCGTGCAGGCGGCAACAAATGGCGGCGGAGCATTCATCATCCCCTACCTCATTGCGTTTGTATTCCTAGGTATTCCACTCGCATGGATTGAATGGACGCTTGGTCGCTACGCGGGTTACCATAACTACGGAACCTCGCCGAGCACTTACCATGTCATTTTCCGCAAAAAGAAACCTTGGGCGAAATACCTCGGTTCGCTCGGGCTCCTCCCCCCGATTTTCATCATCTTCTATTACGGCTTTATCCAGTCGTGGATTTTGGCATTCGCGTTCTACTCGGCAACGGGAACATTGATGGATGTTGTCGCGCAGGGGCCTGCAAAGATGACGGAGTTTTTCGGCAATTACATCATGCTGAAAACTTGCGTCGGCGGCATCCCGGTTGCGATAATTTTCTTCCTCATAACGTTTGTTGCAAACATGATCGTGCTTTCGTTCGGCGTGCGTAAAGGCATTGAGCGTGCGAACAAAATATGCATGCCGATTCTTTTGATTTTGGGCCTCGTGCTCGTCGTTCGCGTGCTTACGCTTCCGGGCATCGGCAAAGGGCTTGCGTTTATGTGGAATCCGGACATTTCGCAACTGGCAAGCCCGAAAATATGGATGGCGGCAGCAGGCCAGGTATTCTTCACGATGAGCCTTGGCATGGCCATCATCTTTTGCTATGCAAGTTATCTGAAACCGAAAGAAGACCTCGTGCTTTCTTCGCTTACGGCTAGCGCTACAAACGGTTTTGCCGAAGTGATTATCGGCGGTACGGTCGTGATTCCGATGGCAGTTCTTATCGCTGGAGCGAACATCGAGGAATGTGCCAAGCTCGGAACATTCGGACTTGGATTCCAGACGATGCCGTACGTTTTCGGGACGCTCCCGTTTGGCGGCATTCTCCAGACCATTTGGTTCACGATGCTCTTCTTCGCGGGCATCACAAGCGCGATTTCGATTATCCAGCCGCTCATCAGTTTCTGCGAAGACGACCTCAACTTTACACGCAAAAAGTCCGTCACGACCGTCAGTACAATTACGTTTATCGGTAGCCTTACCGCTATTTTCGGCCTTGCCGCCGGAACGGTTGACGAGCTCGACTTCTGGGGCGGTACGTATCTCATCGTGTTCGTGGGCATGATTCAAGCGATTCTCTTTAGTTTTGTGCTTGGCCGCCGCAAGGCCAAGGAAGCGAAAGCTAATGGAGACCTCCCTGCCCAAGTGAATATCGAACCGGACGAAAACGAAGCATTCGCTGCCATGAACGACGGTTCACAACTCAAACTGCCACGATTCCTCCGCCCGGTCATTATGTACGTCTGCCCGATTTACTTGATTGTGCTTCTGGTTTCGTTTACTCTCACAGACGGTCTCCCGTTCATTACGCTCAGCAATGTCGATCCGAACGCAACCGTCGAGCTTCTCGGCCACACCTTCTCGAAAATCGGATTCACGTGGGCGTTCCGTGGATTTTTGCTGGTGCTGTTTATTTTGTTGAACCTCGCCATCGCCTATGCTTGGCGCAAGGGCGGTCCGGCAGAAAAAGGCCGCAGCAAAAAAATCAAGAAGATGGAAATCGGAAACTCTGACGAAAATATGGAGGGCTAAAAAATGGAAGCCGAATTCACAACAGGCGGACTCATTTTCATGATTTGCTCCTGGGGAGCGATTACAGGGCTTTGCGCATTTTGTTTTTACAAAGTGTTTAAGAAAAAGTAGTTTTGAAGCCTGAAATACGCTTTTTTGCCAATTTTTGATACCAAAAACGTTTTTTACGTGCATTTGGTATCATTATTTTTACTTTGTACAACATATTTTCACCAATTGCGGCAATCAAATGCTACCAAAATCAGTTTTTTTTGCTTTTTTAGTATCACAAGAGCATGCACAAACATTCAATTTAACCATCGTTTTCATTAGTTTATCAAGAAAACATGATACCAAATCATTTATTTTTTGACCTTTGGTATCATTTTTTTGCATTTTCTACCATAATTGACATTTTTTTTTCCAAAAAAAATCAACCCACCACAAAGCTTTAACATTTTTTTCGCCATTAAAAGGCTCCCCTAAATTTGCTATATTTACCCCAACTTTTTAATAACTTTTTATTTCAAAAGGACAATTTTTACAACTTTAGAGAAAAGCTTTCGCTAAAGAAAAATTGACTAGATTACAGGTTTTATGAAACGCAAAATTCACCCTGGTGAGATTCCCTACTACATTTCCGTTTTTTTCAGTTCATTCATGCAGTTGGGTTTATTCATCCACTTTCAACGCTGGATAACATTTAATTCGGAAGGAACCCGCTTTTTCTGGCTGAGCTTACTCCTCCAGTTCGCGATGTTCTCGCCGAGCATCATCATGATGCATGTCGCAAGCTACTTCGCCGGACGTTTTCCCAAGAGCAAAGTCATGGGCTGGACTTCTGCCGGCATGGCAATCTCCGTTTTGCTGATTGCGTTTTTCTTTGGCGATAAGCTAGGCCTTGGCGCATTCGCTTTGCTGTTCCTGTATGGCATTTTCCTTGCTATTTTCAATCCCGCAAAGATTGGCATCATGAAGGAAATCACAGACGGGAACGACCTTGTAAAAATAAATGCGTTGCACCTGATTTTCATGGCGTTTGCCATCACTGCAATTTCAGCGATTACTTACAACTACAGTCCTGAAGATTCCTCGAACATCAGCTACTCGATGCTCCCCTTCATTCTTTCGGGAGTCGGCCTCATCGCCGCCATTTCGTCATTCTGCATCCGCATCGACAAGCAAAGCAAGTTCGTGAAGCTCCGCTCCCCCATGCGCAATTTTTCTTCTACATGGTCGAACCCGATGCTCAGGCTTTCCATGCTTGGAATTGCGGCATTCTGGGGCGTGACGCAGTTCATCATCATGATTTCGCAGAACATGACCGGTACGCAAAACACGACACTATTCCAGTGGACGTTCATCTTTACAGGAATCGCCTACATCGTCGGTGCCATCAGTGCGGCTAAATCATCGAAGAACTTTGTCGAGACAGGCATTATCCCCATCGCAGCCATAGCCTCGTCGATTACGATGTTCGTAACGCCGTTCATCAACAACCAGTACGTTCTCGCTTGCCTCTACGCATTCATCGCGTTTTGGGCCGGTTCCGCATTCGTCATCCTACGCACGGTCATCCAGAATGTCACACGCCCCGACACATCGGGCCGCATCCATGCCGTATCGTTCATGATCCAGATGTCATTCCTTTTTGTGTTGCTCGGTTTCCAGGTCATCCTCTTCCTCATGACTGAACTGAGCCTCCACAAGCAGTTGTTCTTTCTAGCTCTCATCCTCGCCCTCACATTCGTGTTCACGCTCAAGCATACGCCGATGACTCTCCTACGGGCAGGGCTACGATTCGCGTTCGCCTTCGTCTTCCGTTACAAAGTCAAAGTACACGGTGTACAGAACATACCCGAATCAGGACCGCTCCTTTTAGTAGGTCCGCACTTTAGCTTCATCGACTGGGCCGTTCTCCAGATGGCAAGCCCTCGCCCGCTCCTCACTGCAAGCAACCGGAACACTTTTGCAGACTGGTACTTGCGTTGGTTCTCGCACGGCAAGTCGGTCATCAACATCAATCGTCGCGACCCAAGCGAAGCCATGGAAAAAATCCGCGAAGCGCTTTTGAAAGGCGAAGCCGTCGTCATATTCCCCGAAGGCGAAGTTTCCAAAAGTCCGTTCGTATCGAAGTTCTCGCTCGACTACAGCAAGGCCATCGAAGGCACTGGAGCTCAGCTGGTCCCGTTCTACATCCAAGGTCTCTGGGGCAGCCGTTACAGCCACGCCTCCGAATGCGTGAACCGTCCGCAGTATTTTAACCGGGTCATCAGCGTGGGCTTCGGCAAGGCCATGCCCGCCTCCACGCCCGAAGATGTCATCCGCAAAGACTTGCAGAATCTGAGTACCGACATCTGGAACATGGCAATGGACCATTCCGCAAGCATCATTCCGCTCTGGTACCGTGCAATGCGCAAGCGCCGTTCCCGCCCGATTTTGATTGACCCCGCCGGTCGCCACGTAAACGGTTACGAGATGATCCGCCTCTGCCACCACTTCGGCAAAAAGATCAAGTCGCTCACCAAGAACGACCAGAACGTGGGCTTCATGCTCCCCACAAGCCGCGACGCCGCTCTTGGCATCATGTCCATTCTCGGCTGCGGAAAGACGACGGTCAACTTGAACTACACATCCCCCGTCGATACGCTTATCGGCTGTATCGACAAGGCCGAACTATCGACAATCGTTACAACCCGAACGTTCTTCGACAAGCTCTGTGGCAAGAATCCGGACTTTAAACAGCTCGCCGAAAAATGCCAGATGTTCTACATCGACGAAGAAGAACAGAAGATCCACACATTCTGCCGCCTGCTTGAATCGTTCATCGTCTTAGCCTTCCCCAAGAAGCTTTTGAGAGATTTTTGGTTTACTACAGCTAAGCTAAACGACGATGCCGTTATCTTGTTCAGTTCCGGTTCCGAAGGCACGCCGAAGGGAGTGGAACTCACGCACAAGAACGTGATTTCAAATGCACAACAAGGAGACCACATCATCAGGCTTTGCCGTACCGACGTGATGACGTCGCTCCTCCCGCTGTTCCATTCGTTCGGCTTTACGATGACGTTCATGATGCCGCTTTTGGACGGCGTGCCGATGGTGCTCTGCCCAGACCCGACCGACATCAAGACTCTTGCCCGCGTATGCGCCGAATACAAGGCGACCATCCTCATGGGCACTCCGACGTTCCTCCGCGCAATAGCCATCAACCGCTGGGTCCACCCGATGTGCCTCGACTCTTTGCGTTACGTGATTGCCGGCGCCGAAAAGCTCCGCCCCGAAATGCGCGAGACGTTCAAGCTCAAGTTCGGCAAGGACATTTACGAAGGCTACGGCTGCACCGAACTCACGCCGCTTGCCACGCTGAACGCCCCGAACGTACTTTTGGACGACTTCTTGACGATGGAAAAATGCTGCGACCATTCGAGCATCGGCATGGTCGTCCCCGGTTCAACAGGAGCCATCATCAATCCAGATACAAACGAGTTCTTGGCTCCGGGTGAAGAAGGCATGCTCGTCATCACAGGCCCGCAAGTAATGAAGGGTTACCTCCGCGACGAAGCAAAAACGGATGCAGTCATTTTCGAAGTTGACGGACGCCGTTGGTACAAGACCGGAGACAAGTGCACCATCACCGAAGACGGATTCATCAAGATTCTCGGTCGTTACAGCCGCTTTGCAAAGCTTGGCGGTGAAATGATTTCCCTTACCGCCGTGGAACTGCGCATTGCAGAAACGGGCATCATGGGAGAACACGAATTCGCGATTACCGCGGTTCCGGATTCTGTCAAGGGCGAACGCATTGTGCTCCTCGTCAAAGGCGACGCAAGCCTGGACCCCGAAGAAATCCAGAGAAGTCTCCGCAAGTCGGGCATTCCGCCGCTCATGCAGCCGGGTTCCGTGTTCTGCGTCGAAGCGATCCCGAAGCTCGGCAGCGGCAAGTGGGATTTCAACGGAATGAAGAAACTTGCGACGGAATTGGTTGGGACGAAGTAGACGAAAGACGAAAGACGAAAGACGATGGACGATAGACGAGAGCAGTGGGCTGTGAGCGGCGAGCAGTGCGCGGTGAGCCATGGGCCTTGAAGTGTCATTCTGGAGCATAATTGATTCGCGAAGCCATTCTATGCCTTTAGTCCCAGATTTATTCCGGGGGATAGAATCCAAAGCGGAAAATGCGGCGAGCCTTGAGCGATGAGCGGCGAGCAGTGCGCAGTAGGCTGTGAGCTACGGGCAGTGCGCAGTGAGCGGGGAGCGCAAAAATAAGCGGGAATGCCGCGAGTCTTGTGCCTCGGCAACGATGCAAAAAGCCAGCCGAATGGCTGGCTTCTCATTTTTTCAAATAAATTACAATACTGTGTTTCAAACCGAGTTTTCTAGTAAGCCTTGCAAGCAATCTCGAAGCGAAGTTTTCTCACTACTCAAAGCCCACTGCTGAAAGCTCTTAGCTTTAGAACATCTTTCTTGCATTGCGCTTGGGCTGTTCAGGTTCCTTATCCTTCTTGCCTTTTTTCTTTTTCTTGCTGGCATAAGGATCTTCGTAGCGGTTGTTTTCCACCACACCCTTATTACTGAACAAAGTAGCATTATCAGCAGACTTTGTCTGAGTCGTGAAGTGGTTTCCATCGCAGCGTTCGGTCGGACCATATCCCGCAGTGTAAAGGCAATAAGACTTTTCCGAGCAGAACTCGCCGGCCAAAAGACCCGTATGGTTGCAAACGCCACGGCTAACCACGCCAGGCGGAACCGGGAACGGAAGCTTCGGCAAATCCTTATGCAGTCTAGTCATCGTCGCCATCCAAATCGGGAGAGCGTCTTCTGTACCCGTGTGACCGGCACCCATGGATCCCGGATTGTCAGAGCCGACCCAGACACCCATCGTATATTGCTTCGTAAAGCCGATGTACCAGCAGTCCGTGTAATCGTTCGTCGTACCCGTCTTACCGCCGCTCGGATGGCGGAATCCAGAGTTCCAGACGCGAGCCGCCGTACCGCGAATATTCACATCCTTCAGCATATCGACCATCAAGTACGAAGATGCCGGACGCAAAACTTCATGTTCCACCTTCGAATTCTTTTCGACAATTTCGCCATTGCGATCGACGATAGATTCAATCATGTACGGTTCAATGCGGTTACCGCCGTTCGGGAACACCGTATAAGCCGAAGTCATCTCCATAAGAGTCGCGCCGACAGAACCCAAAGCCAAGCTCGGAACCGCCTGCAAAGGAGCCTTCGTGATGCCGAACTTGCGAGCGTAGTTCACCACGTTGCTGAGACCGTACTTCATGCCCGTCAAAATGGCAGGCAAGTTTTTCGACTTGTACAACGCACGGCGGAGCGTCATCATGCCTTCGAAGTCGTGTTCAAAGTTGCCCGGACGCCAAGTCTTGTTCGGGTTCTTGCTATCGGGATCAGGAATCGTCACCGGCTGGTCGTTCACGGAATCGCAAGGGCTAGCACCGTTATCCATTGCAGTTGCATAAACAATCGGCTTGAACGAAGAACCCGGCTGACGCAAGGACTGCACCGCGCGGTTCCACTTGGACTTGTTAAAGTCGCTACCGCCCACCATAGCACGGATTGCGCCCGTCTCGTTTTCAATCAAAATAGCAGCCACTTCCGCATGATGGTAGCGGATACTGTCCGGATAGCGGATGAAATTCCCCCTCTTATTGCGAACAGTGTCCGAAGCCAAGTATTGCTTCTTGAAGAGCGTATAGACACTGTCGAAATGAGCGACGACGCTATCTTCGGGCATATCGTACTTCTTTGTGAGCTGGAGCCTGCGCGTCGTGCGATACTTGATACGGCGGCGAACCTTCTCAACCTGCACAAGGGCAACGCTATCGAGATAAGCCTGAATTTCCGGGTCAATCGTACTATAGACAGAAACGCCATCGGCATAAAGGGAATTTTGACCGTACTTCTTTTCCATGTACTTGCGGATTTCTTCAAAGAAGTAAAGTCCCGGTTCTGTTTCCACGGACTCATCCTTCTCGGCAAGCTTAATCGGCATATCAATATACTTATGGTATTCGTCGTTCGTAATAAAGCCGGCATCGCGCATGGCGTAAAGCACCGTGTTACGACGGCTCAAGGATGTTTTCGGATTGCGGTCAGGACGATACCTTTCCGGACGCTGCAACATACCAGCAAGCACAGCATATTCAGGAACATCAAGGCTATCCAACGGCTTGCCAAAGTAGAAACGCGCCGCCGCCTGGAAACCGTAATTACCGCCAGAAAGATAAACCTCGTTCATGTAGAACTCCAGAATTTCTTCCTTCGTGTAAGTCTGCTCGATGCGGATTGCCGTCATCATTTCCTTGATCTTACGGGAAAGCGTACGTTCCGGTGTAAGGAACAAGAGCTTCGTCAACTGTTGCGTCAAAGTCGAAGCACCACGGAGCTTGTTTCCAGAACGAAGACTTTCAATAAGAGCAGACGGAATCGCCCAGACGTTCATGCCCCAGTGCTTGTAGAAAGCACGGTCTTCGGTCGCCATCACAGCTTGAATCGCCTTCACAGGAATCGAATCAATCGAGGTCCATTCACGACGTTCGACGAAATACTCATGAGCAATCTGACCATCCTTGTCGTAAATGTTGGTCACGAGCTTCGGATTAATCTGCTCCAACTGCGAAAGCGACGGCAACTCCGGCGAATAGTGGATAAAGACCGCCACCACGACAATGAAAATGATGAAAATAGGAATCATCAATATAAAGAGCCAGCGGAAAACCCTATTCGCGAAGACAATCTTCAATACAGCCCAAATTTTCAGCCACACAAACTTCAACAGGGCCCAGATTTTCTGCCATACGATGGATCCATATTTTAATATGGCCGCACCAACAACTTTCATGAAATCTTTAAACTTATCCATTTTAAAACACACTAAAAAAGTTTGCGGACAAAAATAGATAATTGCCAAAAGTTATTCAAATACGTGTTCTGAAAAAAGAGCCGAAATCGCACTATCAAGACTTATGGGAATATTTTTACGGGTTTAAAAGCATGATTTGCAGGAGAATTACAACACCGAGAAAAAAAATCATTTTTTTCAACAATTACCCTTGACATTATTTTTGATTATTCTATATTTGGACGCGTCAACGAAAGAAGACAACAAAACGCGGATGTAGCCCAACTGGATAGAGCGTTTGGCTACGAACCAAAAGGCTCCAGGTTCGAGTCCTGGCACCCGCAGAAAAAAGACCAATCGAAAGATTGGTCTTTTTTTGTTAATGTCACCCCGGACTCCGTTCCGGGACGGGATCGCCTTACACAGCCCTAAGCCGATTCCGAGACGGATTCGGCTTCTTGCTCTAGCGAAAGCTTCGCACTTTCAAGCATTTCTTTTGTAACCCCGATTTGCCCTGACAAATCTTTCCCCACTCCGCATTCATCCCATTTACAAGATTAACTTTCCACAAACGCTTATAGCGTTTCACCTGTTTTTCTCTTTTTATAGCATCTTCAACATTCGAAAATGTTTCGAAATACACCAACTTGGTCACATTATACAAATTAGTAAAACCATCGTTCCTATGTATTTTATGTTCTATTACACGACGAATCAAGTCGTTTGTAACGCCTACGTAAAATACAGAATTTTCAGAAGACGTTAGAAGATATACGTAGTAATTATACTGTTTCATAAAAAGAAACATATAAAAAAGCAAACGCAAGAACAAAAAGTTGATCCCGGCACAAGGCCGGGAGGACAAATACAGAAAAAAACGAACAACACAGAAAACAGCATGTCACCCCAGATTTTTTTCCAGGGTTCCCATACGCATCATCTCAAAAAAATCTACAATCCCTTCGGATGGAAGCTTTTGCGGTGCGCTGGGGTGAAGCCTTGGCGGCGGATAGCATCGAGATGAGCTTTTGTACCGTAGCCGGCATGCTTGTCGAATCCGTATCCCGGATAAAGTTCTTCTAACTTGTCCATATAACGATCACGGAATACTTTGGCAAGAATGGATGCAGCAGAGATGCTAGCAATGCGGCCATCGCCCTTGACAATGGGCATCTGCTTTTCGGCAGGAACGCCGTGGATTTTCAAGTTGCCATCGACGGCGATGAGGATGTTAGCGTTTAATGCTAAAGGTGATCCCGGCACAAGGCCGGGATGACATGCAACGGAACTGCTCAAGGCGTCGTTCAGTGTGCCTTTGACTTCGATGGGGATTTCGGGAGCGGTTTCGTTCAGGCCGGGGAATCCGAGCGCTTGCAAAGCACGACGCATCGCCAAGAAATCCGCTTCGAGGATGTTCATTTCGTCGATTTCTTCGACACTCGCACTTGCAATAGCATAGCACGCACACGCATCCTTCACTTGTTCAAACATCGCTTCGCGCTTGGGGCGAGAAAGCTTTTTGGAATCGTTCAGCGTCAAGAGAGCATCGGGCGACTTGAGCACAGCGGCACAAGCGACAACGGGCCCGGCAAGCGGTCCACGGCCCACTTCATCAATCCCGATCACAAATGCGGCACGGCTACCATCAGCATCGGCGCAATCCGCATTCAAACCTGCGCAGTTCCCTGCAGACGAAAACAAATCCGGCGAGCCGTCACCGCCAAACGCTAGCGGATTCGCGGCATACTTACGCAACGCCACCTCCCCTTCTACCGGGGATTCGATGTTTTCGAGAAATGCAGGAAGTTTGAATTTCATTTTTTTCAGTTGCTAGTGGCTAGTGATTAGTGCTTAGGGAAACATTTCCGTCACCCTGACCTGCAAGGGGAAGGGTCCAGTCATTTCTTGTTATCGCATTACAAGATTTAACTGGATTCCTCGTTCCTACGGTCCCCAGGATGACAGCTTAGTGCGAGAATTGACTAGGGCATCGGGACAAAGTGATTTGCAATTGACATCGTGTAAGGTGATGCCGGCACCATGGCCGGCATGACATTAGTGCAAACCGAGCGATTCGGCGTATTCCTTGATGGTCTTCCAGTAGAGAGCGTGTTCCTGCACCAAGACGCGTGCAGCAAGCGTGTCAGCATCATCGTCTGGCATCACAGGCACCTTCGTCTGCGCCAAGATACGACCGCGGTCAATTTCTTCACTCACGAGATGCACCGTCGGACCGGATTCCGTTTCATGGGCGGCAAGCACGGCTTCATGAACGTGATGTCCCCAAAAGCCCTTGCCTCCAAACTTCGGCAACAACGACGGATGGATATTCAAAATGCGGTTGGGCATACGCTTTAACATACAAAGCGGAAGCGCCTTCATATAACCCGCCAAAATCAACAAATCTACATCGTACTTGTCTAAAACATCAAGCATCGCAGCTTCAAATGCAGCCTGATCCGGATGAGTCTTGCCGGAAATGTGATGAACCGGAATTCCATATTCCTTAGCGTGGTTCACTGCACCGCAGCCACCGTTATTCGTAATCAAAAACTTGCACTGGGCATCGAGGTCACCAGCACCAATACGATCTATAATCGCTTTAAAATTGCTTCCACCGCCGGAAGCCATGACACCTATCTTGAACATGGGCCCAAATATAGCTAGTTATTAGTGATTAGTGGTTGGTGGTTGGTGATTAGTGATGCAATAAAGACATTCTTGCAGCAATCCCTATTTACTAACCACTGTTTACGGACCACTTATAACAACTATTCTCTATGGTCAATTCCTGGCGGAGTGCGGAGATAATAGACAATGCACGGCACCACAATGCATACGACCCAAAAGAAAAAATTGAAATAGACGAACCACGTTTCAAAGGTCGTCTGCACGGGAATGACATACGCTTTCAGCAAAGAAAACTCAGCAATGAGGAAAACGCCGGGGAGCATGTAAGAAATCAATTTTGTCATGCTATAAAGATAATTCAATCTAACACAATTGATGTAAATAGTTTGAAAAAAGATGGCGCAATACAAGACTTAACAGGATATTCGTATTATCTATATCAATCCTTGACGCAACGGACACTACGACCATGAAGTTTACTATTGCTACCGAAAGACGCAAAGTCTAATCCTGAATATAAATCAAAAGACATTGCATTACTAAGCCGATCAAAAACATAATCATGAGGACCGTCCTCCGTAGAACTCCAAAAAGTTGCTGATGTTCTTATCTCCAAAAAGCGCTTATCGGGATCGACCACTCCGCCATAAGTTTCGTTAAGATAAACTTTACCAGCCGGCAACGCAGAAAAGCAAAAAGAGTCTTGACCATTGCCATTTTCATCCCACCCGCTAGAAGACTTAAGTTTTTTTGCGGAGTTTTCCGTACCCCCCACAGCACCGAGCAATGTTTCAAATTCTTTCTTTGAAGGCAAATGCCACCCATTAGGGCATACACTTCGAGCAATAAACCACGTGTAAAGACGACCATACTTTGTACAATTTTCAGCATCGTCATCATAGCAATAATCGTTTGTTTTGCGTCTCAAATTCTCAGCCATCCACTCCTGGTCGCCTATTTTCACGGTCTTATAAGTTTGACCATCCACGTCATCAACCAATGTTCCGTATTCGCACTTTCCAGCATTCAACGAACTCGAATTGGCATTAGATTTTTCTCCATCCGCAGAAGCCGAATCGTCACATGCCCCTAAAAGCATACAAAACACTATTGCAAATACAGCGACCCATACATTCGGAAAAATTGAATTTTGAAATTTCATACAAATCTCCTTTTTGAAGGACAAAATAACAATTTATTCAGCAAGAAACAAGCAAACACAATCTTTTGGAATATACCCGCCTTTCAAGGTAGCCCCTCCCCCCACACACAGCCTACAGCCACCCCTCACCCCTCATTGCTCATTCCTCATTACTCATCACTCATAGCACATCCCTCATCGCTCCCCCCTTCTTTCGTCATTGGACAAGTCCCAAATGCTCGGCTCAGTTATAGGTCTGCAAGCAGCCCTGCAACATTCGCCTTTTGCATTTGTCGTCTATAGCGGCGTAGCCGCGTTCTTTCGTCTAATTACTATCTTTCCCCCCGTATAAACCTTTAAAATCGGATCTCATTATGAGCATTAAAGATTATCTCGCCGGTGCAAAACAAGCCGGAACCGTTCAAAAATTGATGACCCCGGGCCTCGCCGTGGAATTTATCCAGCCCTGGTACACCCCGCTTTCTACAACTCCTTCCACCACGGGTATTGCCGTGGGCGGTATCGGTTCTACGTTTACAGCAACACCTGCCGGCACGACTCCCGTGATGAACGTGATGCCGGGCGTCCAGGTTCGCACCGAAAAGGCTTCTGACCTCCGCTTCAACAACTTCTTCTTCAAGGAAGCAGTCCTCAGCGCAAAGGCTGCGCTCGTGATTGGCAACTTCGCCGCATTCGGCATTTACAACAACAACTTCCCGCTCCTCGACGAGAGCGGCGCACGCGTGTTCGGCGATGCCGACATGAAGGACCAGAAGAAGGCCGAAGCCAAGCTCAACAAGGTTCTCGCCGACAAGACGCTTTTTGCAACGAACAAGGCTGCATTTGAACGCTGGCACATCCAGTTCAGCGACCGCACCCAGGCTTTGATCGCCGCAGGCAAGGACGTTGCCGCCATCAACCGCGCCGTGCTCATCGACTTCTTCGACGGCATGGTTGGCGAAAAGGCAGCCCGCGAAGGCGCCCTCACCGCCGCTTGGGCAAACGACAGCGAATTCCTCGGTCAGCCGGGCTATGACGCCGCCAAGATGAAATATACGGCCCTCTATCCGGTCAGCGAAACCGTTTACGAAGGCAAGGGTGTCGCCATCACCAAGACGCAGTCCAGCTACGTGACTCCGGGCGACGAACGCCTCTCCAGCCTCCCGGTGAACGCCACCGTCTTCACGCTCGAAAACAACACCAAGGAAACCCGCGAAGTGACGATTGTCCAGATTCAGGACAGCATCACGGGCTACATGGCGAAGAAAGACCGCCAGGGCGTTCAGGACTCCAGCTTTGTGCTTGTGCCATCCGCACGTTTCCCGAAGGGTGTGCAGTTCGACAAGGAACTCGAAGATGGCCGCTCTGTTCGCGGTATCGAATTTTATAACGAAAAGGCTCTCGCCGAAAGCGACTTCAACGGTTGCATGGGCGTGAGCGTGGCTTGGAACAAGAAGGACAACCTCAACGTTTCCGTGAAGCCGATGTTCTACCAGGACGACGCCAAGTCCGTCTTGAAGGCAGCTCTCCAGAGCGGTCGCGTTGCCAACTCCTGGGTCAAGAACGTCTATAGCGGACGTGAAACGATTGCCGGCGCCATCGCCGTTACCGCAGTCCTCAAGCCAAAGCAGAAGGTCAGTTTCCAGTTCAACATGGTGCTCGACTTCCCGGAAATCAAGCTGAACAAGCTCACCTCCGCCAAGAAGTACACAGCATTCTACCCGGAAGCATACGGCCGCGTGGTCGCCCTCCTCACAGAAGCTCTCGCCGCCGACAAGACTTTCGATGATCGCCTCAAGGCATTTGAAAACCTTGTTCCGAAGAAGCCGGTCGCCAAGCTCTACAAGACAGCCGCCAAGCAGGCCGAATTCAAGAGCCTCGCTATCAAC
>Ga0129307_1001361_pt1 | contig 26524 bp, 26 predicted proteins | sample P1105metagenome_FD_94437 | JGI IMG/M metagenome (GOLD analysis project Ga0129307, IMG submission 94437) | Capybara group fecal microbial communities from Wisconsin, USA - P1105 metagenome | ecosystem: Host-associated > Mammals > Digestive system > Large intestine > Fecal | place: USA: Wisconsin...
ACTTTGCCTGTTTCATCACCTGATTGATGACGTTCATCAGCTCCCACTTGAAGCTCTCGCCGCGCTTGGCTGACCTGTACTCGCTGTCGGAGAGGTAGTCCCTGTTCATTTTCTTCTTGGGAGCATCAAGGACATGAACTCCGTACCTCTGACAGATCTCATCGCTGAGCTTCATCAGTTGCTCGACACTCTCCTTGTTTGAAGACTATATTTATAACTCCGTCGTTGGTAATCTCGAAATAATAGCTGAGGAATACTATGGCATATACAAAATTGATCGAAAAAACATCGATAGCATCATAAGTGAAAACATAGATAAGGACGATACTGCCACAAGCATGGTCAGGTCAAGTGCTGCTAAAGAGCACTTGTTTAAAATAGAGGAATATATCGAAATAATAAGAGAAATGGAAGATGAAATTCGCCGAAAAGGAGAACAATAAGTGTATTTTTCAGTATTATAAAAGAAACCTCCCTGCTACACGCAAGGAGGTTGTTCGTTATATTCATTTTGAATTTGTGCTATAATAGCACAATTATTTCTCCGAATTCTTCGGCTTCTTGGGACGATTCACGCGCGGCATCGGGATAACGCCCTTACGTTTGGGCTCTCTTTTCGGCGGCTCGGGGATAAGGAGGTCGAACAGGTTTTCGAGCTCCAGAGCCTTGAGCAGCTTTATAAGATTCAGCAGACCGATATCATACCCGTTCTCGAAGCGGGTAATAGTCCCGACCGAGACCGTCGACTTTTCCGCGAGCTCCGCTGCTGTTATACCGTAACGTATGCGATACTGCTTGAAGCGCGACGAGAGCTCCTCGGATATGACTCGCTCCTGCATTCCCCTGTTGATTCTCATGGACTGTGCCCCTCTCAATAAATCTATGTTCATTATACATCATTACGGAGCAAAATGCAAGTCTCTCTTTATATCGGAAACGCGAATGTTAGTTCCTTAATTTATAACATTTAATATTTATTTGCTAACATTTTGTAAAGTTTCTATGAACGTATAATTAACGCCGCAGACTACTTCCCGAAATATAGGAGCAATTTCGGTTTTTGAAGAGCTTCCCGCAGAACTTGACATCTATGCGCTAAAGTGCTAAAATATTGATAGCGAGAGAACAGGTCGTCAATTCCAAAAAATGCAAGTCGCCTTGTTCTTGTTAAATATTCAACACGTTAAAAGTGCGAAAGGAGTGTCACATATGGCAAAAAGCACCGAAGTTATTCTCGGTCAGTACGGACGAATGAGGGAGCTCTATCTCAAATACAATGCTCCCAAGACTTACAGGGAGATGAAAAAAAGCAAGGAGCTTATCCCATACCTCCAAAACGTCGACAAGTATTGTGCCGAGGCGGAGGAAGACATCGCGCAGAGAATGGCTAAAGCCGATGGTCTGACCGATGAGGTCAAGGAGACCGAACCGCAAAAGTGGATAGGACTGATGAACAACTACCGTATGTGCGCACGCGAGATAGTCATCAAGGATTATATTGAGGTGTGACATCACAAGGGAGGAAATGATATGGCAAACTTCGATTTAGGATTAGCAAGATGCTATGCAAAGGAAAGAGCTAAGGGAGCTTTGGATGAATATGCAAGCTATGGCAGAATCTACAAGATTAATATATTCGACGCTACAACTGAAATTGGAAAGAACTTTGAAGAGCTATGGAATATGCACACATACATTGACGAATGTGAAACAGAAGAAGAAATCAATAAATACTTGGAAAGGATAGCAGAACTGAAAGCTGCTGTTATTGAATAATAGGTCAAGGAGGAGTAAAATATGAGTGACGCTGTTATATACGAAAGGGACATCATATCCGAGCGAGCAGTCAGCGTAATATGCAATCTGAACGAACTGCGATACAGAATCAACGTATTCGACGACCCAAAGCACCCGCTCAGCGTTCTACTCACGACGCTGTTGGAACTCAAAGAGGTTGAACTCGACTATGGCAACACTATGGACGAGGTCGAGCAGATAGAGAGAAAGTACGAATTTGCCTCCGAGCTGATAAACATTGTCAAGGACGCATACGACATAGGTGAATACAGGGAGGAGAAGAAGCTGTATTCGCTTCCTTCTCTCACCCGTGGTCTCCCGCGCGAGGCAGATTATGCCTTGGAATTCTTGAATAAGCTAAAAAAAGCTGTTTATCCGCTTATCACCGACACAATGTTCATCGACCGCAAGAATCCTATGGACGTGCTCAACAATATGCTTTTCGGGCTGTACTGCGACATTATTTCTCACAATTACGAAGAGGGTAAGTTCCCGCTCATTACCGCAAAGCTCGAATTTGCCCGCGACTACATAAACAACATACGTCGAAACCAAAATATAGAGCCACTGTATCTTCCCGATGTTGAACTGCCCAAATCAGTAATAAAATCGGATTATCTTTTACAGCGGGACGTTGATGAAGCGAGCGAAGAATTATTCGGTGTCTTTACGCCTCTTGTGGTAAGTATTCTACATTATGAATGCATCAACCGAATCTATGACAAAATGCACCCGATCGTAATAATGCGCGCACAGATACAAAAAATAAGGCGCAAGCTTCTGTGCTCTGCTTACTCATTCGGCGAGCTGCATTTTATCAGGGCGCAGCTTCAATTCGCCGCCGATCTCTTCAATTATGTAAAGTACGCAAACGGATACAGAAAAACTGATTTCAACTTTTATATGACGTACGAAGACGAAGTGGATGACGGGATATACGATCTTCCTACCCCAAACGAAAATGTGCTGAAACACGAGGTCGGTGAACTGTCGGGCATTGTCTCCGAATACTATGAAAAGACACAAGAAAACCGCTATGACGACACAACTCTTATCGCCGCTATTGAACAAAAGCTCCTTGCAATGATGTTCGACAATTTCGGAGAGGACGACGAAGAGGATGTTGACCTTCTTGCCATAGACGCAAAGCTCAGATTTGCCCACGAGCTTCTTGATAAGATAACGAACCTGAATGAGAAATCCGATAATATCCCAGAGGAGGAATGATTATGAACATTCTCGCAAAGGAAGCCAAAAAGAATATCTTCCACGTCCACACCTTTCGCTGCGGTCACGCGGAGAATATTCCCGACAAAGCCTATGTTGAGGTCGCTCTTGAGCTTGGTGCAAGTGATATATGGTTCACAGATCATGCGCCGTTTCCAGATGATCCATTCGGAGCGAGAATGAAATTTTCCGAGCTTGACGAGTACCTACGCACTCTCACAGAATTGAAGGAGCAGTATCACAATATAAATATCCACATCGGCTTGGAGACGGAGTATTTCCCGAGCTTCGACAAAAGCGGATACTATGAGTATCTGCGCTCGCGTCCCGAGATAGAAATGCTCCTGCTGGGACAGCATATGGCGGAGGTATCTGCCGCTCCACTGGCATACTCGTTTTCGGAAAGCGCAGAGTATCTCAATGAGAACGAGTATAAACTCCTCGGCAAAGCAATCGTTGAAGGAGCAAAAAAAGGCTATTTTGGTGTCATAGCCCACCCCGACCGTATCTTCCGCAGATGCGATTCTTGGGACACCGATATGGAGAAGATGTCAGAAGTAATTATCCAAAGCGCGATAAACGCCGATATTCCGTTGGAGATGAACCTCGCGTCCGCCGAGAACCCGATATACTACAAAAAGCAGTTTTGGGCTCTTGTCCCCGACTTTGTACAGCGGATAGTCGGCTATGACGCACATTTCATCGACGAGGTAAAATCAAGATATGCCGCAATATCACGTCATTTAATGGCATTTGGAGAATAAAAATCCGCGGCTGACGAAAGGAGACATTATGGAATACAGGGAAATTAAGCGAAATATTATAAAATGCAAGGTTTGCGGCGATATTATCGAGTCGAAGTCCACACACGACTACAAGGTTTGCAAATGCGGTGCCTGCTTTGTTGACGGCGGCAAGGACTACGTCCGATACGGCGGCAAAAATCTTGACGATATCGAGCTGCTTACCGAATATGAAGATAATACATACGGATCCTAAAATGTCATTATTACGAATAATACTCTTATTCCTCGTGCGCACTTGCCTGAAATGCGGTACTGTGGTATAATGATTGAAACAGGACAGGAGCTGTCTGTCAGCAGAGGAGGGATTGATATGAGCAGGAAAGATTACGGGGAAAGACTGAAAAACGCCCTGGACGAACTTGATATCACGGAAAATGAACTTGCAGAAGCTGTGGGCTGCTGTACGAAAACTATCTCAAGATATATACTCGGTGATAAGCCAAATGAACAGAAGAAGAAAAAGATCGCTGAATACCTTGATCAAAAGAGGGTATTCGGAAAATATCATCATATCCCGTCCGAAGCATTCGGGAAGAAGGTAGGCAAGCTCCTGAACGAGGAATTCAAGGGTGTTATGACCGAAACAAAGCTTGCGGAAAACGTCGGATTAAAGGGCGGCAACAGTCAGATAAGCAAAATAATATATGGCAGCAAGAAGATAAACACGGAGCTTCAGTTCAGGATATTGGATGAATTCCTGAATCTCTGCTACAAAACAGGAGGAGTGTCGTTCTTCAGCGACACCGCTAATATCCAAAGACAGTACTACAGGACAGCCAAAAGTCTGTACAAGACGCTGTACGGCGATACGGAGCCATTTGACACATTTGAAAAATACGATAAGAACAACAAAGAATCGGAGTACAATATCATCAAAACGCTGGTAAACTATTTTGCGCGTCTTCCATCTGACGCACAGGATCTGATATTGAGCGCTCCGCTTGCATTCTTTGACTCAATAAGCATTCTCTATTTAGATTACGACGACCACTATGTCTCCGCAGAAGAATTCATTGAAGTGTTCCATGATCTGCCGGGTGTCGCTCCTTCGGGCAGTCTGCTCGACACTTCACCGCGGGAAGCCTTTCAGCATGAGCTTGAAATGCTCATCGCCGAAAAGAAAGTGCTGGGCTACTTTGATTTCAAAGACAACTGGCAGCTGTTCGACATCGTCACGCAGTACCGTGCCATGATAAAGAGCGCGAGGGAGCGCCGCATCGCCGATCCGAGCGGAGCGTACAAAGGCTTCGGAGAACGGATCGACGGCTTTGAACCGATCAGCAATTACAGTATGGACGACCTCATATCCGATAAGGTTATAAACAGGAGGGAGCAGATAAAGGAGTTCGAGAATACCGTCACCGAGCTCAACTTCGGGCACTGGAGCGACGAAGATTCAGTTTATATCATTGATACTGTCAGAAGAGACATCGAATACAGGCTGCTCATGAGCTCATGGGACTGGTATATGTGGATGCTTTATGCCTCATACGTCTTTTGCTTTCAGGAAGACGATGCTGTACTCGAGCTCCTGAAAAAGCATCTGCACGAGGCTGGATCCCTGTAATAAGCTGTTTATAGCTTTTGTCTCCAAATCGAATACTATAATAATTCTACCGCAGGACATTTTTCTTCCTGCGGCATTTTTATCAGACATTTGTCTTTTTTCAGAATAGCGCAATCAGTCCCGAAACGTCATAGACATCTTCGCAGCGATGTGGTAGAATCAAATCATCGAAAAGCAAGCGGTCCGGAACGCGAGCCGAAACACACATCACAAACCCTTTCGCCTTACCTTAGGAGGTATGTATATGATAACAACTATTCTTACATTCATCGGCATCGCTATCGCAGGAGCAGCTGTTCTCTTTATCAAAAGCAGAAGATTCGGGCGCACCTCTTGCGCTTATTCAGATCAGTACGGCAATCAGCTGAGCGATACCTATACAAACTATGCTGTTGCGTCTATCGTAGACTGCCTTGATACCGCGATACTTTCAGCAATACTTTTCTACAGACTCTTCAGCATTACACTGATACAGGCAGGCGCGTTCGGAACGCTCACAGGCGCGGCGGCAGGCATACTCATGCTCGCCTTCCTTCTATTCATATCCCACATTGACGATGAGGGCGACGAAACCGCTCAGTTTATAACACACAGCGTCCTTTCACTTGCAAACGGCTGCCTTCTTGCAGCAATCATCCACAACATCGGCTTGTTCTGAGCAGAAAGACTATGAGGTGATATCATGAACAACACAAACAGTAATTACAATTTCAGTACAGGGCTCGTAAAGTATATATGCACGGGCACTCATATGGGCGACGGCTCCGACTACTACTGGTCGCACATTGACGCAGATCTTAAAGAGATGCTTGAGCTCGCAAAGGCGGACATCGCCGACAGATGCGGCATACTCAATGACCCCTGCTGCTTCTGCTCGGAGGTGCTCATCGAGTACGACGATCTCTCGCTGGAATTCATACGCGATGATATGGACTCCTTCAGCGGACGGATAACCCTCACCGCGTCAGGCGAAACGAAGGAGTACCATATTGGCAATTTCATGGACTTCTCAATAGAGAAGGCTATAGAACAGCCGCTCTGCAGTCCGTATGACGACCTTATCTTCGGCTACAACGAGGAAGAGATACCCTTTTGAGCCGCTCCACACGCATAAAAACCACGACCAAATATGAGGTGATAATATGAATACTTTCATTAATTCAGACGCACAGAGATCATATACTTCCTCGGGCTTCCTCCCGTGGCAGGTCACGAAGGAGGAGTTCAAGGGCAGCAGAGACGTAAATATACTTACGCACCTGTTCACGCAGGGCACGCTGTACATCGCAGGAGAGATAAATCAGGTGCAGGCACTTGAATTCTCTATGGCGATGTCGGTGCTTGCCTCCGAGAAAAGAAACGTAAAGATAATCCTCGACAGTCCGGGCGGAGAGGTCACGGCAGGTATGATGATATACGACGTGATACAGGCTTATCCCTATGACATCGATATCTACTGCGCGGGTATCGCCGCAAGCATGGGAGCTGTCATACTTGCGGGCGGTCAGAAGGGCAGACGCTACATACTTCCCCATTCAAAGGTGATGATACACGAGCCCCTCATCGCGGGAGGCATGGGCGGCTCGGCTACCACGATAGAAAAGACCGCGCAGTCCATACTCGAAACCAAGTCAATGCTCAGCGAGATACTTGCCAAGCACACAGGCAAGACCGTTGACGAGATAAACAAAGCAACCCTTTACGACAACTATATGAATGCCAAGGAAGCAATAGCTTTCGGACTTTGCGACAGGGTCAGAGACCTGTTTTAAGGAGGAACCAATATGGAGAAAAGAACATTCAGAAGATACAACTTACTCAAGGCTCACAACACAAACTGCTCGATACTCCCTAACGGGGAGCTGAGAAGTCTCGACAGCATAGCCACGCGCGTCAACAACAACGTCGTCGTGCTCGGAGCGTCGGGAGCGGGCAAAACGCGAAGCGTAGTTATCCCGAATCTGCTCTCCGCCTGCGGAAGCTACATAGTCACCGACCCCAAGGGCAGCCTTTACAGGAAGTACAGCAGCAATATGAAGTCCTACGGCTACAAGATACGCCATATCGACCTCATACACCCCGAGACCTCCGACAGCTATAATCCGCTCGCCTACGTCCGCAGCACGGACGACGCGCTGAAGCTTGCTTCTCTGCTTGTCCGTCTCGGCTTCGGCGGAAGAACGTGCAGTAACGACCCGTTCTGGGAGAGAGCGTCGGAAATGCTGGTGGCAAGCCTCATAGGCTACATCTTCGAGGGCGGAAGAGCCGTCGAGCCTACACTCCACGGAGTTATAGAGCTCCTCGCATTGATAGATCCTCTCGCCTATGAGGACAACAAAAAGAGTCCCATAGATAAGGTATTTCTTGAGCACAGGGTAAATTACCAGTCAAGGACAGGCAGCGAGAGCTGGGCATACGAGCAGTTCAAGAAGTTCAAGTTCAACGCTGCAAAGACGCTTTCGAGCATTATCATCACGCTCCAGACGATGATAAGCGGATTCGATACAGCGGGCATACGCGAGATGACCTCGGGCGGCGATACTTTCGATATCCGCTCTGTAGGCAGGGAAAAGACCGTAATCTTCCTCAGCATCAGCGACACCGACCGCTCGAAGGACGTCATCGCCAACATCTTCTACAGTCAGGCAATGAACGAGCTCTGCTCCTTTGCCGACGAGGAATGCGAGGACAGCCACCTGCCCATACCCGTGAGATTTATACTCGATGACTTCGGTACGAACTGCCGCATACACGGCTTCGAGGATATGATCTCAAATATCCGTTCGCGCGGCATCTCCGCGACGCTTATCCTCCAGTCCGAGTCACAGCTCGTTCAGGGCTACAAGGAGAGCTCGCACACCATTATAGACAACTGCGACACAGTGGTATATATGGGCGGCAACGATATCGAAACAGCCCGTATGATAGCCGAGCGCAGCAACAGCCCTATCCCCACTGTGCTGAATATGCCCATTGGTACGAACTGGGTGTTCAGGCGGGGCGAGAAGCCGGTCTTCTCCAAGACCGTTGACCTCTCCGAGTACCACATCAGCCCGAAACGCTATGCATTGGACAGGGCGTAAAAAAGCGACCTCTCACGGCTTTTGACCGTGAGAGGTCGTTGACATTATTTGCAGCAAGCAGTGCGTCAAAAAATATAACTATTGACTTTCGCGAAAACATATAGTAAAATACAATATAAAGCAACAGATTAGAAAAGGAGACTAATTCTTATATGAATTCTGTAACAAAATACTTTCATAATGTATTAAAGTCACAATGTAACCCAAGGATAGATTTTTCAAAGGACAGCAAGTTTGTCATTATCGAAAAAGAAGAATTTGAGAATGGCATCCTCTCCGATGAATCGGCAGAAAAATACTTTGAATGTCTCGATACCAAAAGAACATCAACACTTGATATTTTCATTGCAGCAAAAACTGTAAAAACTCATTTTAACAGTGCTGAAAGGTGGGATTCTCAACCTGACGATTTAACGTGCGTTTTCTTTATTCCTGCTAAATTACATACAAATGGTTCGCTTAGCTTTCCGGAAAAGCAGCCGATGATACCCCGTGAATTCCTTGAGCCAATGATCGAAAGAGAGCTCAGTATAGGACACATTGATCGCTTAGATAGGTATTTATCTGAACACACCGCTGAATTCAAATTAATTAATACTTGGAAAGATTATATCGGCTATTCCAAAAAAATGTATGAATTCGTCACAGGAAAACCGTTTGAAGAACAAGTATTAACAGACAGTATCCAATTTGATGGAAGATACTATATTTTTAAGGACGAAATGATCGTTGCAACAAAGGGGATTGCCGAATTGTATGAAGATATACAGAACCAGTCACAGGCTCTCCCACTATATGAGACTCTTACAGCCATGAAATGCGCAAACGCGGTTGAACTGACAAATATAAACGACATTGAATCCATGAAAGATCATTGTGCCGGAATGGAACCTGGATATCCTATCTCCCCGTCTCAGCGCGAATCGGTCATACACTTCAATCAATTAAAAAACGGAGAAATACTGGCTGTAAGCGGACCTCCCGGAACGGGAAAAACAACTCTGCTTCAATCAATAGTTGCAGGTATGGTGACAGATCACGCGCTAAGAAAACTGGATGCTCCTGTAATAGTTGCCTCCTCAACAAATAATCAGGCAGTAACGAATATAATCGACTCCTTCGGAAAGATAAAGCCCTCATGGGAGAGCAGCTGTATCGAAAGCCGCTGGCTGCCGAATATAAACAGTTTTTCAGTGTTTTTTCCAAGCCAAAAAGCTCAGAAGAAGAGTTTGGGATACCAGTGCATTGACAACAAATTCACTTTTCTCGCGGAAATTAGTTCCGAAGAATACATCAGAAATGCGAAGGCATTTCTCTCTGTAAAATTTGCAAGGTTTTCAGGCGAAAAGTACGAAAGCATCCAAAAATGCAAGGAATACCTTCACAGCAAACTATTAGAGGTCGACAGAATACGCAGGGACATACTGACGAGAACAGCCGAGGTCGCCATACCGGAAGGTACAGACGCACAAGAGTATTTGCACTCTTTTGACGAGCAAATTGATGAATTACAGGCACACCTGTACTCTCTTTCAAAAGAAATTAAGGAAACCGAAAAAAAGAATACAGATGCTGCAAACAGGATGAAGGAATGGGAAGCAAGTTATAAAAATCTGCCTTTCCTTGTACGTCTGCTTCCCTTTCTGAAATACTCAAAGCGCAAGCTGAAGATTTGGTTTGCAGATTTCAGAACGACCGAAGAGACAACCTTTCTGACAATCGACACTCCCGACCTGAACAAAGTCATTGATCTGTATATCCAGCAGATCAGGGAAAATGACACAGCCTTGGAAAGGATACGCAACTCGGTTTCTGATGCCGAAAAAAAGAAAAAGGCACTGACCGAAACTAAAAAACAGATTGAATCAAAGATAAACAGTATTCTCCAAGCTGCTGAAGAAAGCCAATTAGTATCGTGGGTGTTCCGCGAGCTTGACGCAAGCGAATCAAAAAAGCGCAGATTGGAAAACGAAATAGCTCTCAAAGCCGATTATTCCCGTTCTATTCTCAAAAAATGCGTATTATCCGAAACGAATGCTATGATGGACAAAACATTGAGATATTTGGAGTTTTGGTTGTCAGTCCACTATTATGAATGTGAATTTCTCGAACAAAAACCACTTACAGAAAAGCAGATAGGCACCACAATACCGGATGTAATAAAAAAGAAGCTTCGCAGGCTCGCAATGGTCGCTCCATGTATGGTCATGACATTTTTCAAGCTGCCCATAAATTTCTGCGGGCTATCGCAGGAGTCCAAAATGAAGAGATATCTTTATAATTTTGCTGACCTCCTCATAGCAGACGAGGCAGGACAAACCTCCCCTGAAATTGCAGCTGCAAGCTTTGCATTAGCCAAACGAGCTGTTATTGTTGGCGATGAATACCAAATACCACCCGTTTGGGGAACTTCCCGTCTGCTCGATATCTCGCTTGCATTGGAAGCAGGTGTGATACGGTCAGCTGAAGACTTCAGATTATTAGAAGAAAGCGGTCTGAATGCGTCAGAATCAAGCCTTATGCGGGCTGCATCACAATCATGCTGCTTCCACAAGCACGGTCCCGGACTCTTTTTATGCGAACATAGACGCTGCTATAATGAGATCATCGGTTACTGCAATGAATTGATCTATAACGGACATCTCAAGCCATCCCGCGAAGACCACCCTAATAAACTCCCCTGCTTGGGGTATCATGATATTCCCGTCGCTCACGCCGAAAAAGCGGGTACGAGCCGTGCAAATCCGCAGGAAGCAGAAGCCATTGCAGTATGGCTGAATGAAAACTTCCCAAAATTACGAAATATATATGACGTGAATAAAGTAAAGGACAATGAGATAATTGCTGTCATCACTCCTTTCAAAGCTCAGACCGCACGAATCAAAAGTGCCATCAAACAGCACTGTGGTGATCTTGCCAAAAATATTGGAGTGGGAACGGTACATACCTTTCAAGGCGCAGAACGAAAGGTCATCATATTCTCAACTGTATATGGTCACGAAGACAACTGCGGATTTATTGACGGTAATAAAAACCTTATGAATGTCGCAGTTTCAAGAGCAAAAGACGCCTTTTGGGTATTCGGCAGCATTGGATGCTTAAAAGATAAGCCCCTTGATACAGCAAGCGGTTTGATGTATTCCTATGTCAAGAATAGTATTATCAACAAACTATAGCCGGCTAAGGGTTTAATATGCATCCGCGGTTTAGCCTTAAACAGATTAATATCAAACGGTTAAATCACTTAAACAATTATCCTGTTGCATTTTGTTCGCAATTATGCTATAATTATAATGGTGTATTGTTGCTTTATAGCAACCTCAACATTGAATAGCCAGGAGAGTGACCAAATGACCACCGTTGAAAAAAATATCAATGAGGTATCCGACAAGATCACAAAAGTCAGAAAGATCGTAAAGGCAAAATCAGAGAAGATAGATGACTTTGAAGAATTGATACCTGAGGAAATAGCAGATTCACATTGGAAGGATCTAGATTTCGCATTCCCCGATAGAATCGTCAGATTAGGCACAGTCTTTAGCGGAATCGGAGCAATTGAGCACGCTTTTCAGCGCCTAAAACTCAAACACCAAATAGTATTTGCTGGCGATATTGATGCCAACTGCAAAAAAAGCTATTTTGCTAATTATCAAATAAACGAAGAAGACTGGTTCACAGATGCAAGAGAATTTGATGCGAGGAAATATGAGAATAAGGTCGATATCGTTGTTGGCGGAGCACCCTGCCAAGCCTTCTCAATGGTCGGTAAACGCCTTGGCTTCGAGGATGCGAGAGGCACTCTCTTTTATGAATTTGCCCGTATTGTTAAAGAATCTCAACCTAAAGTTTTTATTTTTGAAAACGTAAAAGGTCTTCTTAATCACGAGGGTGGAAGAACATGGTATATCATCCACAGTATTTTTGAAGAATTGGGATATGATGTTCATTTTAGAGTTCTTAACAGCAGAGATTATGGGATACCTCAAAACAGAGAGAGATTATTCTGTATCGGGTTCAAAGAAAAAACTGATTTTAAATTCCCCGCACCAATAGAACTCGAATACAAAATGTACGATTTCTTGGAGGACTTTGTAGATACAAAGTACTTTTTAAGAGAAAAAGGGATAAAGTTCGTAACAAGCCATAAAAACAGAGTAAAAAGCTATACACAGGTAAATGGTGAAATCGCATTATGTCAAAAGAGAAATCAGCAGTTTAACTGGCATGGAGACTTTGTATTTCATCCTGTAAAAGCAAACGAATCATTTGAAGAAGATTTTGATGAATTCATTTTCGACGTCAAGGATGTTGAAGAAAAATACTATTTATCCGAGAAGGTCGCAAGGTATGTCCTCGCTGGAGGAACTAAGAATTTTAAGACTTCAACAAAGACGGATTTAGATGTAGCAAGACCGTTACTGCAAACCATGCATAAGATGCACAGAGCCGGCGTTGATAATTACGTTACCCACAAGGGACGTATCAGGAAACTGACGCCTAGAGAGTGTCTGCGACTGATGGGGTTTAAGGACACGTTCAAAATAGTGGTATCAGATACATCTATGTATCAAGAGTCTGGAAACAGCATAGTTGTTGATGTTTTGATAGCGATACTTAAACAAATCGATATAACGAGATACGGGGTGGATGAAAATGAAAATTGATGGTAAAAACTACAAAACACTATCAGTATATCCTTCTATGATGACAGTACCGGATTGCATGGTCGTCAGACAGAATAAGATAGGTACAGGTCACGGAGAAGCAAAGTTTTATGTAGGATCAAAAGAAAAAATGTATGAATTTTATGGTGCACCTAAATTTCAGGCAAAATGCTTCATGCTGAAGGCAGATTTGATTGCATATATGCTGGCAATAAAAAATGAATACCTTACCCCTTCTTACGAATACGCAGATAAAGAAAACCTCCCTTCACTTTGGCAGGAGCGCTTTGATAAGATCAGCCAGCTTGAAGATATGATTTTTTTCACTATAAAAGATCAGGATCAGCTCGAAGGAACAAGAGGATATATCAATACCAAGGATTCAAACTACAAGATCATACGAGAAATAGCTCTGCCCTTGGTTAGCTATATCTACTGTGAGAAGCTGGGTGACGAAAACTCGCCACTGTTCTATTGGAAACTATTTGTTGATTTCGACGCAATCTGGGAAAAACAAAATGGCCCGCTGGTTTTTTCTTACGGAAAACAGAAGGATGCTCCCACAGAAGCTAAGCCTAAGAAGAAAGACACTAAAAGCGAAGAAATCAAGAAAGCAAGAGATGGTCAAGGCAAATATCGTGAACAGCTATTGTTGCAGTGCCGTTTTTGTCCTTTTACGATGATTGCTGATGAAAGATTGCTTATAGCAAGCCATATTAAACCTTGGGCTGCTTCAAACGACAAGGAAAAGGTTGATCCCTATAACGGTTATATGCTGTCACCTTTATTTGACAAATTATTCGACCGCGGTTATATCACTTTTACTGAAAAAAGACATATAATCCTTTCAGAGGTTATTTCTCCATACACATGGAAACAAATTGGATTAAAAAATGATGATTTCATTAAAGCATTACCTATGGATGACAAGCGTATTGAATATCTGATTTTTCATCGTCAATCCATATTCAAAGGTAGGTTTGAGGAATAGAATTTTAGATAAAAACATATTCATCATGCATATGTGCTAAGAATAGTGTATTATTTCAAACACGTTAACTGATCTATATATCCGTACGGGAATTTACGGGATAAAACAAGCACTTTTGGGCTTAGATTCGTGTGCTTGTTCACTAAACGTTTGTTCTTGTCAATAAAATCCTAAATATACAAGGGTATGTCGGCATTTTCTTGTCCGCTATTTGTCCGCTACGGATACAAAAACTTAGTAAAAATTGGCAAAAACGATTTTTTGTAAATTACGCTGAAACGGCGTAGTTTCGAGGAATTGTGAAATTTACGAAAAGTTGCAAAAAGCGTTCCTAATTCTTCAATTCCCGTACGGGTCACCAATTAGCAATCCCACAGATGGCTTAAAATAGCCGTTTGTGGGTTTTCTCTTTTCTCAAAAATGCCCTCAGCCCCTTATTATCAAAAACAGCCACTTGGACTGTGGTTTACTGTTTGCATAACCACAGGGAGTATTCTCCCTGCGGTTGCTTTATACTCATATTGACAGACCCTTCGTTTCTTCTTCCGCCCTGTTGTCGGTTGCATTGAATTCAGTCATTCTCCGTTAATTACGCACTCCTCCTTCGCAGACTATTACAAAATAGACAAAAGAAATATATACCGACCTCAAACCTAAAATGGATAGTCGCAAAAAAACATCTCCTTAACTTTATTCAATTCGTCTATAATAGATTTCGGGGAACTATACAAGTATCTTTGTAAAGAAGAACAAAGTGTGTATTCTCTGGCATTTCCATATTCTGTCCATTGACTAGCATATACAAAATCATTTTGAACAAAAAATTCGAGACAGCGTCCATAATTACTTGAAAGTGTTGAATCAAGAGAATTCTTACCTTCCCACTGTTCAATGCTTTTAATCTGTTCCCCTGCCATCCATCGATCGCCGAATACACTTATTCGTTCCTCAATTATATAAGCAATAAACAACATTATAAAGTTATCAAACGGGTCGGAATCCCAAATCCTCTTAAAGGTATCAACTGCCAGCTTTGTGTGATTGTCTACACATTCCTTTAATATTGGAAGTGCTGAAGCTCTACCTGAAGTGTATTTACGAAATGATTCCATCCCAAACTCTAATATATCATCATTTATCTTTCCGCCATTAGCATACGATAGCAAATCAAACGCATTATCAATGTTAACATCATATATCTCATTTTCATTCAACCATTTCTTTATACCTGCTTTATCAACCTTACGAATACTTTTATTAAGTATGTAATACAATACTATTCTCTCATCATCCGTAGTAATCTCAGAGATATCAATTGAATTTGAGCCTTTACCATCATCCTGGGATAATTCTCTATGTTTTATGTATTCTGCATACCTTGCCATAAGCTTTTTGTTTTCCGCTGTAAAAATAGTAGTCTTTGCTCGCGGAACAGACAACGCACCAGTCACTGTATCGTAGATATATGCTATATCAGTGTCACAATCCAAACTACGCAACTTATATTCACTATTTAGAAATCCCTGCATATTATTGGAATTAATTTCTGGCAACGCAATTGGAATCACCTGCACATTCTCATACCACATTATACCAGCCTCATTTAGACAGTAAGCGCTTTTATAGTAGTCTCTGGAAAGTATAGCTATATTTACAACACTTTTTTTCAGACTATCTTTGACATCAGCTGATATTTTCTCGTTTACATCATTACCTGGCAACGAAGAACAGAAAATCGCCTCATTGGGAATCGCCGTTCCCGTAAAAAAATCAAGTAACATATCGGCAATTTCTTTATCAATTGATCTATGACTTATAAAAACCTTATTCCTCATATTGTTATTTTGCGATACTTGAATCGCTCCTCCTTCATATTCTGTGCGTTGTTCAATGTATGCTCTTGCAGAATTATTGAGTGTAACAATATATGGCATATTACCCGACCATTTAATATCAATATAATCATATCTCACTAATTCTCGAACAATACCATCAAGTTTTATCCTCGCCCCCCCCTTTACTCTCACTATAGCATTCTTTCAAAAGAAGAGTAGGGTTATCTGATTTAACAAGTTCCAAAAGTAGCTTTTCTGAATTTGGAGGTAGATTTACAAAGCTCATATCATCACTCCTCAAAAATAATGCTTTTCATATGTAAAGGGCTGTTGCTTATAATTTTTGCTTTTTTGTGCTTTCCATTAATATATTTATTCTTTACGTTTTTCTGAATTATACCATATTTTATATATAATTTCAAGAGAAAACAAAGCAACCGCAGGGTGTATTTTCCCTGCGGTTGCTTTATGCTCACATTGACAAGCTCATCGTTTCTTCTTCCGACTCGTCATCGATTTCTTCAATATCGTCACTTTCTTCATTTTCATTAGAATCCTGAGCCTCCTCCGCAGGCTCATTATTAAATGACAGGGCGTTCGATATTGCATCACAGTTTCTCACTCTCGCTTCCTGGAACATATGGCTGTACAAGTTCAAAGTTGTACCTACGATGCTATGTCCCATGTCTGCTGAGACAGCTACTACGTCCACGCCCTCAAAGATGAGTAAGCTCGCATGGAGATGTCGCAGTGAATGAATATCGCAGAAGCGGAACCCATTGTGCTTGCAGAACTCTTTGAACCAACCATATGGAGTCTGCGGATTCATAGGCTCTCCGTTCCATTTTACGAAAAGCCTGTCATGCTCCTCCCACTTGGTTCCGAGCTGCTCGGCTTCTGCGTCTTGCTCCGCCTTGAAGCGTCTGAGCATATTCATTATAACTGGTGGGAACTTGCTCATACGCTTTGAACGCTTTGTCTTAGTGGTATCAGTGTATATTCCTTTCTCCTTGGTGTACTGAGACGTCCTGCGGACAGATATTGTGCTGTGTTCAAAGTCTATATCTTTCCACTCCAGTCCCAGCATCTCGCTGCGGCGGAAGCCACTGTATATTGCGAGCATAATGTACAACTTCCATTTCAGCGGTTCGCTGTCGAGCTTCTGAAAAATCTGCTTGACCTCATCAATAGTATATATCTCTTTCTCCTTGGATTCGCCTTTAGGTACAGTAACGCGGCGGCAAGGATTGTCGCTGAGCATATCCATTTTTATTGCATACGCAAATACGTCCGATATAAAATTCAAGTGGTGTATCACAGTCTTTCTTGCCAAGTGCTTACCGTTTCGCTGATTTTTACCATTGACATACAAGTCAGATATGAACGCCTGAATATGTCTTGCTGTTATTTTGTCGAGCTTCATGTGACCGAGTGCAGGATAGACACGCTGTGTTGTCTGTCTCATTCTCTCGTATGATGTTGGTCTAAGATTTATCTTGGCATATTCCTCGAACCACTGCTCTGCAAACGTCTGGAATTTTATTGAGGCTGTTATCTTTCCCTTCTTACACTCTTCCTCAAACAATACCGCCTGTCGCTGAAGCTCTTTTTCGATTTGTCTCTTGGTCAGTCCCTCGGGTGGCTTCCAGTGCTTGAACTGGAGAACCTGTTTTCCATTAATATCGTATCCACAGGAGACCTTTATTTCATAAGTGCCGCTTTTTCTTTTTCGTATAGTTGCCATTCTGCACCGCCTTAGTTACATTCGCTGCAAAGATAACGAAGCAGAATATCTTTATTTATGAGATACTTTTTCCCCGCCATAATACATGGTATCTGTTTATGTATACACATTTGACGAACTCTGTATTCAGTCAGCCCGTCTACAAGTTTTGCCGCCTCCTTGATAGTAAGCATCGTAATTTTATTTTCCTCCATACTATTATCACGCTCCCTTTCTCTCTCGTTGTTCTGTTTACTGCGAATAACATTTTTCATCTCTCCTTTTTAGTATTTTTATGATTTGCTCAAATCGAACGCTGCAACTCCTGATTATTTGCCGAGTTAAAGCCTTCTGCGGCAGCTGCAACCCCGATTTTCACTTTCGGGACGAATTCCGACCCCGAATGAGATTTTCTTGTTTTTGCCAATATACGGTCGGCTTTGCCGTCCGTTGTGACTGCGGCGACCACGCAGCTTTATCTTGCAACACTTTAGTCAGAAATCCGATTCTATCGATTCTGTCTTTTCCTCTCGCCGCACGCTTTCGACGTTGCCCACCGCTGCCCCTCGACCACTCGGAGTATATTCGTACCCGCGAGCAAAATCGCGGCGGCTGTGGCGCAACTTAATACGTCTGTGCGGCTCTTGTCGAGAACGATAACGCTCATCGGTTTTCCACTCGCTGTGCGTATGGTCGTTGTGTTTCTTCCGTTCTGTTTTAGGAGTATCCCCTCGTCTGCGAGCTGTTTCAGAAGCTGGTTCTTCGTTATTGAGAAGTGCTCCCCCTGCTCTGCGCAGAGCTTTCGCACCTCGGAGTGTGCTGCATCCGCGAGCAGATAATAGCGCTCGTTGTCCTCGAGACCAATGAAGCCATTCGCATGGACGGAGCTCTCCTGCCCTCGTCTCTCAACGTAGCACCGACTGCTGCTCAGCAGAGTTTTCAGCTTCTGGACGAATCTGACTGTCGGAGTTTCGTTCCCGATGAGCTCTGCGCTATCGCTTATGTTTACGAGAAGTATGCTGTCGAGCTCGGAGCAGCACCTTTCCCTTTCAGCCATAGTCAGCGCTCCACTGTTCCCGAGAAACATCATCATGAAGTCAAAGCCGAGACGTATGTGCGCGAGCATTTCGGGCACACGGTTATGGAAACGTATACTCCGCTCTACAAGCTTGCTCCTGTAATAGTTCCTATACTGCGCGAAGCTGTGTCCGAGCATATACCCCAACGCTTTCTCGTCACCGAGGAATGTTTCCTTTATCCAGTCGGTGTACGAGCGCATAATCTTGCACAGAAGGGCGCCTCGGATTTGCGAGTTGAACTGTTCCAGCCTTTCGAAGTTCACGTCCCCTGCTCTAACTTCTATTGTCATGAATCGTGCATTGCCCGACTCCGATATCTCAGGGACATATTCCGCAGTGATGAGCGCGTTGCCCGTAGGCGGACGACTCGACTGCAGCTCGAAGTTAGAATTGAGGCGAGCTCGTCCTATCCTGTCTCCATAGAAGCGAGATATATTCTGTGCAGTCTCCTTCATTCCAAGCTCCTGACTGAGTCCGCTTGGGTGGAGGTCGTCAATACAAGTCAGGACGTCCTTGAGGTAATAGACGTTTGCAAGTATGCTGTTTGCCGTGTCGTGAAAGGACATAGGCAAATCAGTCGGGCTGAAGCTCCCAAAGAACGAGAGAAACAGCGCTGCGAGCGTTGATTTGCCCGAGCCCGACCGTCCGACGAGAACCGTCACAAATTTCGGCTCGTGACCAGCGGCTTTCAGAAAGTGATTCAGCGGACTGAGAAACGTAACCGCAAGAAGCGGATACAGTATGCTCTTGGAGACAAAACTTTCTCCAAGGAGCTCCCTCATCACTGAAAGTTCTGTCGCACAGCACGGCTCCGCTGAGTGATACGCCACGAGCTTTCCCGTCAGCTCGACCTTGTACTTGCTGTCCATACACGGCAGAAGAAAGAAGTATTCTCCACCGATTTTGTGCCAGCCCGTTTGCAGATATACCGTCTCCTTTGTCACGTTCTCACGAGTGCAAAGTATCGCATGACCTATCTTGCTGAGCGTATTCTTCCCTGGCTGAGCCGCTCCAAGGACGCCCCACTTCGCAAGCAGCCACCTCATATTCGACATATCGTCAGCACTGACAGTCACCTCGGGGAGCTCCTCGCCCGTGCAGTGAACTCCACCGATCCTGAATTGCTTCTTCTGTTCGATGCCGTCGTCGTAGGTGGCCTCGGACTTTAACAGCGGCACGAAATCTGCAAGCCGTATTATTTCCGTTCCGCTTTTCCGTTCGTACAGGCAGCCGTCCTTGGTCACATAAGGCGGCAGATATTTCGTAGTATCGTAATTATTATCGTTCAAGTAATCGCTTCCTTTCCTATATATTTTCGCCGAACCGACAAACGCAGCCATTCTTCGGAGCTTATCAGCCCCTATGCAACAAACATCCGACATACAGTCCGACAAACACGTTCCTTTGCGAATTATTGAACTCAGTGAGCTTCGTTCGGTCGTTCGGCACTTTCCCATACCCCCTTTGCAATTTTCTCATAATATATATGTGAGGTTTTTTCTGAAACAGGAAAAACAGACTACATTCCAAAAATCCATTCACTACATCTCGATTTACTTCCGAACTCGAATACAAATGAACAGTATTCGTTTTTGCTATTGATTTTTGAAAAAAACTATGCTACAATTTGGATAACAAAAATGAAAAGGAGGTTTGTTATGCTCTACATCTATCTCTCCACACTGGATACCGATGAAGAAAAGGACTACTTTGAAGAATTATATCTGAAATACAGACAGAAGATGTACGGCATAGCATACAGTATCCTGCACAATGAGCAGGACTCCGAAGACGCTGTACATCAAGCTTTTCTGAAAATGGCTGACAATTTTTCAAAAATTCTTAAAATTCCGCGTCAGGAATTGCCCGCGTATATTGTTATTATTATTAGGAACACTTCAATCAACATCTATAACAAAAACAAAAAGCGCTCCGAGCATATTGTCGAGCTGCGCGACGACCAGCCTGCTCTCGATATAGATTTCTTCGAGAATATTGACTACGAGCAGCTGACCAAAGTGATATCGCAGCTTCCCGATAATTATAAAGACGTTCTGTATCTGCGATATGTCAACGACTTCTCGTGCAAGGAGATTGCCAAAATGCTCGATATCTCTGTAGACAGCGTATATAAACGAATAGAACGCGCCAAGAGCTCGCTCAAAGAGGCTTTGGAAGAAGGTGGATTTAATGAGTAAAAATTTCAGAAATGCTTTATTTGACTCTCTGTCGCCTGAATATGAGGAAAAATTGTCTGCTCAGACCTCCGAACACTCTTTTTCACCTGAATTTGAGAAAAAAATGGAAAAGCTCGTTAAACGTAGAAGCAAGCCATATTACAAGCTGATAAACAGTTTTGGAAAGAGAGTCGCTTGCGTAGCGGCAACACTTCTGATAGCCTCATCGGTCACAATTCTCAGCGTAGACGCTTTCAGAGAATCCTTTGCAAATATGATAGTCAATGTTTACGAAAAGTTTTCAGCTGTCAGCTCTGAAGAACCCACAAATTCTCCTGATACGATAGAAGATATCTATGAGATAACCTACGATTTATCTGATTATACAGTAAACTATGAAGAATATGATGAATACAGCAGAAACATTTCTTATATCAATAATGATATTTCAATTAATTTCTGGCAATATACAAAGAAGAACCTCCATATTAATCTGAACACTGAGGATGCCGAAATATCTACAGTTAACATAGGCGAATATGAAGCCATGTATTACCTTGATAATCACAATTATGACCACTTAATTTGGGATAACGGAGATTATCTAATACTATTATCTTCAAACATTGGTAAAGATGAACTAATCAGTATAGCAAAAACTGTTAAAAAAGTAGAATAATATCATTATGTGTCAGTAATAAACCTCCTGATTTGTTATTCGTTATTGAACGGGAAAGATATACTCCATGTTCAATTCGATACAGTCAGGAGGTGATTTTTCATGATAAGGAAAGCTCTTTTTATTGCTGCCGCTGTATTAATATCGTGTAGTAACCTTATAGTAGGCACTATATCAGCAGCGGACAACTCACCCGATGCTTCACCAAAGTATAGCTACATTGATACATACAATTCAAAAATAACGTTTTCAGGTTCAACAGCGACCTGCCAAAGCAAAGCAAAAGGCTATATTAATACAACTACCAAAATTGTTTTTGACCAAACACTTCAAAAGCAAAACTACTTAGGCGGTTGGAGCAGTGTTAGCGGTGCTCACTGGGTAGATACTGTATACTACTACAAGGGTTCTGCAACTCACGACAAAGACTCATTATCAAGCGGCACATACCGCTTAAGAAACGAAATGGACGTCTATTCAGGCTCCGACTATGAAACAATCGTTGATTACAGCACGGAAGAGACATTATAAAATCAAAAAGCAAAAGATTGAACCAAAAGAATTAGTTAGGAGGAGTGATATCCATGAAAATGTTTAAACTGTTGATTTCAACTTTATTCGGCGTTATACTGGCGACATTAGGATTAACGGCGTTCTCAGCTTATGCTGATAGTACGCCGACGGTATCAACTACACTTGAGTATGTTGTAATTGATAATGAAGAATTAGTGAAAGCAACCATCTATTTTTCAAATTTTGCTCCTGTTTCTGATGGAAATTTCCATGTTGAACTTGGAGATGGATTTGTTTTTGATGACGATGGAGATTCTAATTATATTAATTATGATTGTCAAGGAATGACATCAAGTTTAGTAGGTAACGCTCACTTTGTTGGAAACGCAGGCAGTCACTCAGCATTTGTCTACTTTTCCGACCCAGGTCAATTAAACAAAAATATAAACGGTGCTTTTGTGAAAGTATTCTTAAAGAAAACGTCGATTGCAACACAAGCAAATTCAACTTTCAACTTTGTTTTTGGGATAAACGGATATGGTTTTGATCAAATAAAAAGCAACGATTCGTCATTTATATATAACGCTACTAATACAAATATACCGCATATGTATAAATCGGCTCGCTTCGTTCTTGGAGATGTCGACGGCAACGGAATAGTTAACAGTTCAGATGCGACAGCTATTGATACTGTACTTTCTCAATATCCTTATTCTTATAGTATTTCTGATATTGAGAATACCTATTTCTACTTATTCCCATATGCGGATGATTCATGGGCACTTGACCCAAATCAAAATGGAACTTTGTCGAATGCTGATTCATCAGCTATATCACAGTATATAGCACAAGGAAGCAGTTATTCAGGCAATATAGGAAAAATCTTTTACCATTGCTACTATGTATGAGGTGATTAATATGAAAAAAACTGCAATTATATTATCGGCGATAGTGACGGGAGCTATGGCCTTACCGACAGCAGCAAACGCGAAATACGAATATCCAATATACCCGACAAGACCTACTGACGCTGTTGACTTCTCAGGTCTTCCTGAAGATGTGGTGAATGCATATTTAGTGGAATTAGAAGCTTACAGAGAAGACCTCTGTACAGCATATCTAAATGGCGAGTATGATTGGGATTTCAATCTTGACGGTGAAATAAACGTCATAGATACACATTATCCATCTATCTATTATGGTGAAAAGTCACTTGGTATGAAGCAGGACGAGCATGGTTTAAAAATACTGAACGACGGAAAGGATTGGCTGACAGTTAGCTTTACCGATGAAATGCGAGAAAAGCTTGAAGAATACGGCGATATAAACGGAGACGGCTTTATAGATACCAACGACGGCAGCGAAATGCTGGGAGCTTTCTACAGGGCTAAACAGCAAGGCGACGTCAACACTGACGGCATGGTAGATGCAAGAGATGCTTCAAAAATGCTTGCTTTCTATTCAGCTAATTCCGTGAACATTGAAAGCGATTATGTTACCGAGAAAAACATGGAATACCTCGGCGACCTCAACGGCGACGGCAAGGTCGATTCCGCTGACGCTTCATATGCCCTTGCTGAATATTCAAAATCAGCTACCGTATAATTGCTTCAACAAGGCAAGTGTGTTCACAAACCATTTGAACTCTCCTCCAATATAACCAAACAGCGGCACTCATAACGAGTGCCGCTGATTCCATATATTCAAAAAGGCTTTGCATTTCCTGAAAGTTGTGATATAATGAGGGAAAGGAGGCTTGTTATGGACTTTGATATACCGAATAACAACGGCTACGATATGCCCGAGGACACATTTTTTTGCTTTCATTTCCTCGCACACCGCGACATTTTATATACCGCAAAGAAAAATATGAAGTTCGGAGAGCTGACAGTCGAGCTCCTCAATGCTCCCGACGAGCTTCTTCTCGAACTTACGAAACAAACCGTTGAGTTTGCAGCATTCTGTCACAATCTCGCCCAGAAGAACGACAGCGTCATGGACGAATTCGTCGACAGAATTATTGCCATGCAGGAAACGGCAATAAAGCTTCCTCCGTACTGCTTTACAAATATCGACCTCGAAAAAGAAAAACAGCTTGCCGATAAGATGAGGAAATCTCAGTTCTATAGCAAGCTGTATGACTCAACTTCCGAAGAATACGCCATTTACGATAAGTACAGGCAGTTCTACTCTACTATCGGCACCTCCCTACTTACCTTCTATTCGCTGGTTGAGGAATTCTCGGATAATTACCTCTCCAAGGTCGAGCGACGAAATGAGGACAACTTTACTGCCGCATGGGGAGCGTTTAACGAGGCTTCACCTATTATGGCAGAGCTCGCGGCAGAAATACCGTTCTTCGACCTGATAAAGGTTTCAGAAATAATGGACGTTAAGCTCGGGGTATCAGGCATGGTCGATCCTGATAATGCGAATAAGCTGATACTGGTCGATACGCTCGAATTTGGCTCAGCTCACAGCGCGATTTACTACGATCTGTTCAAGGGAATACAATATTCACGCGCACCATTTCGCTGTCAGAACTGCAAACGTTTTTTCCTCTCTGTCAATTCGTACAAGGTGCTGTACTGCAATAATAAGGCTCCCGACCAGTCGAATAGAACGTGCAGACAGGTGGGAGCTAAGAACAAACTCAAGGAAAAAGCGGAGGATAATCCAATTGAGCAGACTTATATGCGTGCGAGGAAGAAATACTATCAGATGTATTTCCGCGCGTACATTTCCGATGATGATTATAACAGGATTCTCCGCTACCTTCAGACTATGCGCGACAAGGCAATATGCGGAAAGACGGACGAAAGCGGCAAACTGATAACATTTATGACTCTCGAGGAGCTGTTCGAGCGCAAGCGCTTATTCGCAGACCTCGGGATAGGTGGCAAAGAATGGACAAAAACAAGCTGATAATAGAAAACAAAGGAAGAATTGAAGCCATGGCAAACAAGCTAAAAGCGGAGTATTCGCTCAGCGATGATATGGTCATGGATCTTGTAAGCGATGGCTTTGTATCTCTTCTGGAACAAGCGAAGTGCTATGATGAAACTCTCGGAGTCTCGCTGTGGAGCTACGCTCGGAACGGTACTTATGGCGCTATGCTTCAAAGCATTCAGCGCATGATAACAACCTATGATATCCCCGAACACCTCAACAGACAGTTCACACAAATCGGACGCATAAAGAACCAATATTCCGATATCCCTGATTCGGAGCTCGCTGATATGGTGTCGGCGAAGCTGAATGTTTCTAAAAATAAAGCGAACGAGCTGATATCCCTGTATTCTCGCACGCGTTCAGACTCCGACGAGATTTCCAAAGACAGCATAGCTGAAGATAATGACGACGATCTGCTGTTCGCCGCTGATAAGCTGACTCTCGAACATATCCGTACTCTGCTTGATACCGTCATGAAGCCACGTCACGCTGAGTATATCCGCCTCCGCTACGGCATTGACCGTAAGCAGATGTCCTGCGCCGAGATCGCTGAACAATTTTGCGTTACTGAAAGCGCGGTCAGGAAGGGACTTGGAGTGGCAATAATGCAAATAAAAAAGGGATTAAAAATCATTTCTTAGCAGAAGATAATGAGCAAAAAACGATAATCCCTATCACCAATATGTAACCATTTAATATATCGATATTGATTATTGCTGAAATAATGATTATTTCCCTCAACCGTCATATGAATCTATAATGAAATAATACATTCAGGAGGTCAAAATGGAAAACTATATTTTTTATAATTATCTGAAATGGAGAAAAGAGTCCAAAAACGGCACCATGCACAAGATAATGAAAATGCCATTTTTCCCCAAAGTACTTATAATTCTGCTGCTTTCATGCGGTGCGTTTTCAATAATATCATTATTCTTTTCAGAACTAGCAAGCTTATCATTTATTATAGCCGAAGTGGTGTTTGGTATTATTACATTCTTTTATTCTGAAAAAATGTTCGTTGACAATAGTCCTCAAAAATATCAAGATTATAAACAATATTGCAATGAGTTAAGTGGCTGGCTATCAGGTTTTGGAATATCAAGCAAAGAACAATTATCTGCACTAAAAGAAAGAATTGACAGAATTGTGGATGAATCCCAAAACAAATCTAAACTCAAAAGAGAACGAGCTGAAAAATGGCTTCAGGTTCTATTAATTCCTATTATTCTAGCCGTTGCCAATAATATCATTAATTCACAAACAGATATAAATAAGGTTATTGCATATATAATTTCTATTATGATTGTTTTTTTAAGTATCTATTCTGCAACTATTGCACTTGTAGCAGCATCTTCTATTTTTGACAACTGGAATATAAATAAGTTTGAATTATTCGCAAATGATTTACAAAGTATATTGGTATGTATG
>Ga0129307_1001363_pt1 | contig 26439 bp, 24 predicted proteins | sample P1105metagenome_FD_94437 | JGI IMG/M metagenome (GOLD analysis project Ga0129307, IMG submission 94437) | Capybara group fecal microbial communities from Wisconsin, USA - P1105 metagenome | ecosystem: Host-associated > Mammals > Digestive system > Large intestine > Fecal | place: USA: Wisconsin...
AGCAATTTGATGCAGAACGTGGAATTGAGAACGGTTTCTTATTCGTAACCCCCGCTTTTTCTCAATCCTCCGAACTGCCTTTAAATAAAGAAAGATTGCTTTTTCTTCCAAAATTACAAAATAATTCATAATTCATAATTCACAATTCACAATTATTTCGTACTTTTGCACAAAGATTTAATCAAATAAACAGTTTAGAAGATGATTTCTTTTACTTTGAGTTTAATTGCACTCGTTCTGGGCTATCTGTTCTATGGCCGTTTCGTGGAACGGGTGTTCGGTCCCGACGACCGTGTGACGCCAGCTGTGGCTAAGGCCGACGGTCTCGACTACATCGTACTTCCCAACTGGAAGATTTTCATGATCCAGTTCCTGAACATTGCCGGTACGGGTCCTATCTTCGGTGCCATCATGGGTGCGAAGTTCGGTCCGGCCGCCTATCTGTGGATTGTGTTCGGCTGTATCTTCGCGGGAGCCGTGCATGACTATATGTCCGGCATGCTCTCCATGCGTCACGATGGTGCTGGTCTGCCGGAGATGATCGGCCACTATTTAGGTAAGACGACAAAGAGCGTCATGCTCGTGTTCACGGTACTGCTGCTCATCATGGTGGGTACGGTGTTTGTCTATTCACCGGCGGAGATCCTGCACTCCATCGGTGGTGAGACGATGATGTGGGTGGCTATCATCTTCTGCTATTATATCATCGCCACGATGCTGCCCATCGACAAGATCATCGGAAAGGTATATCCCCTTTTCGCCTTCTCACTGCTGTTCATGGCGGGCGCACTGATGGTGTGGCTCTTCCTGCACTGGCCTACGGTGCCCGAACTCTGGACGAGCTTCTATAACATGGGAGCCGCCACCGAACCAGACACTTGGAAGGATAACATCTTCCCGGCACTCTTCATCACCATCGCCTGTGGTGCTATCTCCGGTTTCCACGGCACGCAGAGTCCGTTGATGGCCCGTTGTGTGAAGAACGAGAAGATGGGACGCCCGATCTTCTACGGTGCGATGATCACCGAGGGTATCGTCGCCCTCATCTGGGCAACGGTGGCATCTTGGTTCTTCTATGGCAATCCTGCTCCAGGTTACGAACTCATTCAGAATGCGACGGCCGGATTCCATACCTCTGCACCGGCCGTGGTGAACCTCGTGTGCAACGACTGGTTGGGTGTGGCTGGTGCCATCCTGGCCATGCTGGGTGTGGTGGCCGCCCCGATCACCTCGGGTGATACGGCCTTCCGTTCTGGTCGTCTGATCGTGGCCGAGTGGCTGAAACTCGACCAGCGTCCTATCCCGAAGCGTCTGATGATCTGTGTGCCGATGTTCGCCTGCAGTATCGCGATGCTTGTCTGGCAGATTGAGAACCCAGACGGCTTCAACACCATCTGGCAGTACTTCGGCTGGAGTAATCAGGCCCTCTCTGTGTTCACGCTCTGGACACTCACCGTCTATCTGGTGCGCCGTAAGAAGATCTTCTGGATCACGCTAATCCCGGCGCTCTTCATGACCACGGTGTGCTCCACCTATTTCTTCGTGTCCAAGCAGATGCTGAATCTCGGAGATGCGGGCTATCCCTTCGGGATAGTCTGTCTGGTGATCGCCATCGTGTGGTTCTGCCTTTGGTATAGAAAAGAAACAAAACAGAATAATAACTAATAAGTATAAATATGAAAAAGTTAATGATGTCAATGGTCGCCCTGATGATGGCGATGAGTGTGAATGCCCAGTACCTGAACGATTCCAAGACCCCGTTTGAGGAGGGCAAGTTCTATGTCAATGCCGCCTGGTCGGGTTCGACGCTTAGCTATAGTAAGTCGACCGATTTCGTGTTTGGCATTGGTGCCAAGGCCGGATATTTCATCATCGACAATCTGATGGGAGTTGCTATCGCTGATTTCAACTCCTCTGGCAGTTTCGACTTTATGAAGACCCAACTCGGCGTTGGCGCCCGCTGGTATTTCGATACCGTTGGTATCTATGTTGGTGGCATTGCCAAGTACGTCTATACGAAAGAAACCAAAGAAGTGCCCATAGTGTCGGAAGATGGTCTGAAGGCTATCTATGTGGGACACCCGAGTTTCAACGATTTCCGTCCTGAGGTAAATGCGGGCTACACCTTCTTCCTGAACCGTAACATCACCGTTGAACCCGAGGCCTACTACGAGCTTAGTTGTAAGGACAACGACTATTCTGGTTTCGGCGTTCGCTTAGGCTTGAGCATTTATTTTAATCTGTAAGTGATATGCTGAGTGTTGACGAACTGGTTGACAGACTGATTGATCTGTCGTTTGCCGAGGACATCGGTGATGGTGACCATACCACCCTGTGCTGCATCCCCGAGGATGCCATGGGAAAGTCGCATCTGCTGATCAAGGAAGACGGCATCCTCGCCGGTGTGGAGATCGCCAAGGAGGTGTTCCATCGTTTCGACCCCACCATGCAGGTGGAGGTGCTCATGCAGGACGGTACCCGTGTGAAGAAAGGTGATATCGCCATGGTCGTGACGGGAAAGGTGCGTTCACTGCTCCAGACGGAGCGCCTGATGCTGAACATCATGCAGCGCATGAGTGGTATTGCCACGATGACCGATAGGTATGTGCAACGGCTGAAGGGTACCCATACCCGTGTGCTCGACACCCGTAAGACCACACCGGGCATGCGTATGCTCGAGAAACAGGCCGTGAAGATCGGCGGCGGTGTGAACCACCGTATCGGACTCTTCGACATGATCCTGCTGAAGGATAACCACGTTGATTTCTCCGGTGGTATCACCAATGCCATCGACCGTTGCCACGCCTACCTGAAGGAGAAGGGACTCGACCTGAAGATTGAGATCGAGGTGCGCTCCTTCGACGAACTCCAGCAGGTGCTCGACCACGGTGGTGTCGATCGTATCATGCTCGACAACTTCTCCGTGCCCGACACGAAGAAGGCCGTGGATATCATTGCTGGACGCTACGAGACGGAGTCTTCCGGTGGTATCACCTACGACACCATCCGCGACTATGCCGAACAGGGTGTTGACTTCATCTCCGTAGGTGCACTTACGCACTCCGTGAAGGGACTTGATATGTCGTTCAAGGCATGTTAAGCGTTCTGCTGAGTATCATCCTGAGTATCTATCACCCGCCAGTGAGTTATGACATGTCATTGGCGGGTAATTTTGGTGAGCCTCGTCCGAACCACTTCCACGGCGGTATTGACATCAAGACCGACGGAGTGGAGGGGAAGGCCATCTATTCTATTGGTGATGGTTATGTCAGCCGTGTGACGATGGGGAAGTACGGCTTCGGTAATGCCGTCTATGTCACCCATCCCGAGGGCTATACCAGTGTCTATTGCCACCTGAAGTCGTTCTCCCCACGTATCAAGGCAGCCATGCGTCGCTATCAGTATGCGCATGAGACCAGTGAGGGCGATGCCTACCTCTCGCCGCTGGACTGTCCTGTATCCCAGGGTCAGTTGATTGCCCTCAGCGGTAACACAGGCCACAGCACGGGCCCCCACCTGCATCTGGAGATCCACAACACCGAGACGTGGAACATGCTCGATCCCTGTGACTTCATCGGCGACTTCATCAATGACACGGTACCGCCGAGGGCACACGGATTGATGGCTTGTCCCCAACAGGGAGAAGGTATCTTCAATCAAAGTACCTCCAAACAGACGTTCAGTATCTCTGGTTCCACGCTGGAGCGGTCGTTTACGGCATGGGGCAGGGTGGGCTTTGCCCTCTGGGCCGATGACTATATGCAGGAGTCCAGTAATCACTTTGGCATCCGTGAAACCATCCTTCTGCTCGACGGTCAAGAGGTGTTCCATGCCGTGGTGAACGACATCCCCGTGGAGAACAACCGGCTGGTGAACTCCTGGGGCGACTATGAGTACTGGCGTCAGCACAAGACCTGGTATATGAGGTCATACGTGGAGCCGGGGAATACCCTGCCTGTCCTCCGTGCAGATGGTCGTGGTATCATAGATTTCTGCGAGGAACGTGACTATCAACTGGAATATATCCTTCGTGACTTCAAGGGCAATGAGAGCCATTATGCTTTTATCGTGAAGGGGACGAAGACAGAAATACCCTCCTCGTCGTTACTCTCCATCGACGGTCCTTCGCGCCTGTTCCGTTGGAACCAGACGAATACCTATTCCGCTCCTGGCTTGCAACTGATTGTTCCCTATGGTCTGTTGACCGCTGATATGCTCCTGCAACCCATCGTGCGTCTGCGGATGGATCGGCCTTCAGACAGTTACACCTTCTATCCGTCGTCCTATCCCTTAGTGAGTGATGGTGAGATATCTATCTATGCCCATCCAGAACGACTTGAGGGCAATGAGGTCATTCACCGCGAACTGGATCCATCGAAACTGTATGTAACTGCCGACGGACGATTCGTGGGTGGCGATTACAAGGACGGATGGGTGAGTGGCCCTGTCCGTGAACTGGGTTCCACCTATTCACTGGCCTACGATGATGAGGCACCTGAGATCAGTCCTGTCACGTTGGGTGAGCGTGTCGTCCTCCGTCTGACAGATGCGGGCAGTGGTATCGCCTCCTATACGGCTACCATCGACGGCCGCTTTGTGGTCTTCGATGCCGCCGACAAACAACCATTAGCCATCTGCGACCTCTCCGAGACACCGATCCGTAAGACAAACCGTACCCACCAACTGCGGTTTACGGCCACCGACAATCGCCAGAACACCAAAGTCTTTGAAACGAATATAATCTATTAAATAAAGTATGAAAAGAAATCTGATCTTATCCGCAATGCTTATCGCAGGAACTTACGCGATGGCATGCACCAATTTCATCGTGGGCAAGAAAGCCAGTGCCGACGGTTCCGTATTCGTCACCTATAATGCTGACTCCTACGGTGCCTTTATGCCCCTTTACCACTATCCAGCCGCCACGCATCAGCCGGGTGACGTGCGCCAGATTCATGAGTGGGATACGAACAAATTCCTCGGTGAGATCCCCGAGGCGACGGAGACCTATAATGTCATCGGCAACTCCAACGAGTGGCAGGTGACCGTCGGTGAGACCACCTTCGGCGGCCGTGAGGAGATGGCCGACTCGACGGGTGTCATCGACTACGGTTCACTGATCTACATCGCCCTCCAGCGCTCGAAGACCGCCCGTGAGGCCCTGCTCGTCATGACCTCTCTGGCTGAGCAGTATGGCTATTACTCTGAGGGTGAGACCTTCTCCGTGGCCGACAAGGATGAGGCATGGATGCTCGAGATGATGGGTTGTGGTCCTGACCGCGAGAAGTCCAAGGAACGGGTGGTATGGGTGGCCGTCCGCATCCCCGACGATGCCATCGCCGCCCACGCCAATCAGAGCCGTATCACGAAGTTCCTCGATGGCCGTTATGTGCAGGTCAAGGCCAAGGATCTGCTGAAAAAGTACCCCGTGAATGGCAAGAAACCCGTGCCCAACCTGATGATCTGCTCCGACAACGTGGTGAACTATGCCCGTACGATGGGCTGGTTCGACGGTAAGGATGCCGACTTCAGTTATAATGCTGCCTATGCTGAGCCCGACTTCTCTGGCCGTCGCTATTGTGAGGCCCGCGTGTGGAGTTTCTTTAACCGCTTTGCCGACGACTTCTCCGAGTACGTGCCTTACGCTGCAGGTATCGAGAAGGACACCAAGGAGATGCCCCTCTGGATCATTCCCAACAAGAAGGTGACGCTCCAGGACTTGCGTGACGCCATGCGCGACCACTACGAGGGCACACCTTTCGCCCTCGACAGCAAAGGTGACATTGGCGGTGGTATGTTCGAGATGCCTTACCGCGTGTCACCGCTCTCCTTCAAGGTTGATGGTAAGGAGTACTTCAACGAGCGTCCCATCTCCACATTCCAGACGGCATGGTCGTTCATCTCACAGATGCGCTCGTCGCTGCCCCGTGAGGTAGGTGCCTGCTTCTGGTTCGGTAACGACGACGGTAACATGGTGGCCTACACACCGATGTACTCCTGCATCACACGTCGGCCGAAGTGCTTCTCCGGTGAGGGTGCCGATGATGTGACGTTCTCGATGGACAATGCTTTCTGGGTGTGCAACTGGGTCAGCAATATGGTTTATCCCCGTTACTCGATGATGTTCCCGAGTCTGAAGGCCGTGCGCGATTCGCTCGACGCCTCTTATTCGGCCTTGCAACCCGAGATCGAGGCCAAGGCTCTCGCACTGGCTACCCCTGAGGAGCGTGTGAAGTTCCTGACGGCCTACAGTTGTCAGAAGGGTGACGAGATGATTGCCCGTTGGCAGCAGCTCGCCTTCTTCCTCATCGTGAAGTACAACGACATCGTGGTGAAGCCCACTGACGCCAACGGCACCTTCGAGCGTAATAAGTTCGGTGGCGGTGCCCGTGTGCAGCGCCCGGGTATGCCTGAGCACTATGCCCGTGAGCTTCTTCAGATGACAGGTGACAAGTTCCTTGTTCCCGAGAAAGAGAAGAAATAAGTTTTCCAAGATAAACGAGGGCCTACGAATAGGCCCTCGTTGCTTTACGGGCATCACGCCAACGGGGGAAGTAGCGATCCATCAGGGCATGGAAGCGGGCGTTGTGACTGGGTTCGAGCAGATGGCAGAGTTCGTGGACCACGACATGCTCGACGCACCACTCGGGCAAGAGCAGCAGATACAATGAGAAGCAGACGGACCGTTCCTTGCAGTGACAGACGCCCCAACGCGACTTCATTGCCCTGTAAGTGACTGTCGGGGGCTTGAGCCCCATCGTCAGGGCATGGCTCTCAACCATCGGTTCCACCAAAGTCTTTATTCGTCGTAGGGCGTCATCTTTCTGTTGGCGCGTCTGTAGGGGTAACTGCGCGAAGAACGCATCACGATGCTTCTGACGTTCGCTGGTGTTCTCACGGGCTTTCGCGATCCAGTCGCGATGCTCCTTGATAAACTGCACCACTTGGGCCTTCGGCATGCCGATGGGAGCCGACACATGCACATCACCGTTCTTCACGATGCGCATGGACAGTCGTCGGGTCCATCGGTATGTCACTTGTATGGCCATTGCTATTCTGTTTATTGCGTGCAAAAATACGAAATATTAGTGAAAAACGCGTGGATTGTTGGTAGTTTTTTGTATCTTTGCCAACAGAATAACTATATATATAATAAGGTATGAAGGACTTCAATTTCTATGCCCCGACGAGAGTGGTGTTCGGACGGGAGTCGGAGGATAAACTCCCGCAGTTGATTCAACAGTACGGCGGCGGTAAGGTACTGGTACACTATGGTGGAGGCAGTGCCAAGCGCTCGGGTCTGTTGGATAAGGTGTTTAAGATGCTCAACGAGGCCGGCATCTCGTATGTCGAACTCGGTGGGGTAGTGCCCAATCCGCTGCTCTCGAAGGTACAGGAAGGTATCGACCTTTGCCGTAGGGAGCATGTGAACTTCATACTGGCTGTGGGTGGCGGTAGCGTGATCGACTCGTCGAAGGCCATCGGCTACGGCGTGGGCTATCCGGGTGATGTGTGGGATTTCTGGGACGGCAAGGCCGTGCCGCAGGAGTGTCTGCCCATCGGTGTGATGCTGACGATACCGGCTGCTGGCAGCGAGATGTCATCGAGTTGTGTGATCACGAAGGATGATGGCATGATCAAGCGCGGCGTGAACAGTGACCTCTGCCGTTGTAAGTTCGCCATCATGAATCCCGAGCGCACCTATACGCTGCCAACATACCAGACGGCTGCCGGGGCTACCGACATTATGATGCACACGATGGAGCGCTACTTCTCGAAGTACGAGGACGCGCTGTTGACCGATGCACTCGCCGAGGCACTGCTCCGACAGGTGATCGCATCCACCCCGATCGTGCTGAAGAATCCTGAGGACTATGAGCACCGTGCCGCTATTATGTGGGCCAGTTCGCTGTCACACAACGACCTGATGGAATGCGGTACAGAGAAGGATTTCGCCAGTCATAAGTTGGAACACGAACTCTCAGGACTCTTCGGCGTGACCCACGGGGCTGGTCTGGCTGCCCTCTGGGGTTCGTGGGCCCGCTACGTGATGGATAAGCACCTGGGTCGGTTCGTGAAGTTTGCCGTGAACGTGATGGGTGTCGCTGTACCTGCCACCGACGCAGACAAGTTGGCTGGCGATCCAGAGGCTCAGAAGGCCATCGCCCTGCGTGGCGTGGAAGCTATCGAGCGATTCTTTACGAGCATTGGCATGCCAACGAGCATACCCAAACTGATAGGGCGTCCTGCCACTGACGAAGAGATTCATGAACTGGTGCGCAAGTGCAGCCGTGACGGTAAGATGAACATCGGTGCGATGGAGATCCTGAATGCGGATGATATGACCGCCATCTATCGTTTGGCCAACAAATAATAAGCCAAAAAGACGAAAAAGTAATAAATTATCGTGCATTTGAGTAAAAAAGTTACGAATTATTTGTTTGTTTCAGAAAATATGTTTACTTTTGCACCCGATTTCAAAACAAAAAGATCGTATGAAGAGTCTGAATCTACTTAACGGCCTTATTATTATTCGACTGCAGGGAGCAGGCGGAAGTGATGAGGTGCGCGTAGATGAAGCATGAAACATTAAATATTAAACATTAAATACGAGCCTTTCTCACTTCCGAGTGCGAAAGGCTTTTTGTTTAAGGGTAAAAAAGTAAAAAGGTTAAAAAGTAAATGAGTGACAGATTATTTATTTTCGACACGACACTGAGAGACGGAGAACAGGTACCGGGGTGCCAGTTGAATACCGTAGAGAAGATTCAGGTGGCCAAGGCCCTGGAACAGTTGGGCGTGGATGTCATTGAGGCAGGATTCCCCATTTCGAGTCCGGGCGACTTTAACAGTGTGATTGAGATCTCCAAGGCCGTGACGTGGCCGGTGATCTGTGCACTGACACGTGCAGTGGAGCGTGATATCGACGTGGCCTTTGAGGCCCTGAAGTATGCCAAGCACAAGCGTATCCATACGGGTATCGGCACCAGCGACGAGCATATCCAGTATAAGTTTAACTCCACCCGTGAGGAGATCCTCGAGCGTGCCGTGGCGGCCACGAAGTATGCCAAGCGCTTCGTCGATGACGTGGAGTTCTACTGTGAGGATGCCGGACGTACGGACAACGAGTATCTGGCGCAGGTGGTGGAGGCCGTTATCAAGGCGGGTGCGACGGTAGTCAATATCCCCGACACCACGGGCTACTGTCTGCCGCAGGAGTATTTCGAGAAGATCAAGTACCTGAAGGAACATGTGGATAACATCGACAATGCCATCATCTCTACCCATTGTCACAATGACCTGGGCATGGCGACGGCTAACACCTTCAACGGGGTGATGGCGGGTGCCCGTCAGGTGGAAGTGACGATCAATGGTATCGGTGAGCGCGCAGGTAACACCTCACTCGAGGAGATCGCCATGATCCTGAAGTGCCATAAGGGCCTCGGCATCGATACGAACATCAACACCACGAAGATCTATCCGACCTCGCGCATGGTGTCGAGTCTGATGAACATGCCCGTACAACCCAACAAGGCCATCGTCGGTCGTAATGCCTTTGCCCATTCCAGCGGCATCCATCAGGACGGTGTGCTGAAGGATGTGCATACCTACGAGATCATGGACCCCAAGGATGTGGGTATAGATGACAACTCGATCGTACTGACAGCCCGCTCTGGACGCGCTGCTCTGAAGCACCGCCTGCATCAGAATGGCGTCGATCTCGACGATAAGAAACTCGATAAGATCTACGAGAAGTTCCTCGTCTTAGCCGACCAGAAGAAGGAGGTGGGCGATGCCGACGTGCTGATGCTCGCAGGGGCCGACACCGCCGAGGCCCATGCCGTACGTCTCGACTTCCTGCAGGTGACCACCGGTAAGGGTGTGAAGAGTGTGGCCTCGATAGGTCTGGATATCAGTGGCCAGAAGTTCGAGGCGGCTGCCAGCGGCAACGGTCCTGTGGATGCCGCCATCAAGGCCCTGAAGAAGATCATCATGAAACAGATGACGCTGAAGGAGTTCACCATCCAGGCCATCTCGAAGGGCTCCGACGATGTGGGTAAGGTACACATGCAGGTGGAGTACGACGGCTCACTCTATTACGGCTTCGGCGCCGACACCGATATCGTGACGGCTTCCGTGGAGGCATATATCGACTGTATCAACAAATTCAAGAAGAACGACGAATGAATACACTCTTTGACAAGATATGGGACCAGCACGTGGTGCAACAGGTGGAGGACGGTCCCACGCAGTTGTATATCGACCGCCTGTACTGCCATGAGGTGACCTCGCCCCAGGCCTTCGATGGCATGCGGGCACGGGGCCTGAAGTGCTTCCGTCCGGAGAAGATCTACTGTATGCCCGACCATAACACCCCGACGCACGATCAGGACAAGCCCATCGCCGATCCTGTGTCTAAGACGCAGGTGGATACGTTGGCGCGGAATGCCGCCGAGTTTGGTCTGACCCACTACGGCATGATGTCGAAGGATAACGGTATCATCCACGTGGTAGGCCCCGAGAAAGGCCTGAGTCTGCCGGGCATGACGATCGTCTGTGGCGACTCCCACACCTCGACGCACGGTGCCATGGGCGCTGTGGCCTTCGGCATCGGCACCTCGGAGGTGGAGATGGTGATGGCCTCACAGTGCATCCTCCAACAGAAGCCGAAGTCGATGCGCATCAGCATCAACGGTACGTTGGGCAAGGGTGTGACGGCGAAGGACGTGGCGCTCTACCTGATGACGAAACTGACGACAAGTGGTGCTACTGGCTATTTCGTCGAGTACGCTGGCGACGTGGTTCGCAACCTCTCGATGGAGGGTCGTCTGACACTTTGTAACCTCTCCATAGAGATGGGTGCCCGTGGCGGTTTCATCGCCCCCGACGAGACCACCTTTGCGTATATCAAGGGACGTGAGTTCGCGCCAAAGGGTGACGACTGGGACAAGGCTGTCGCCTACTGGAAGACACTGAAGAGCGGCGATGATGCCGTCTTCGACAAGGAACTCTCCTTCGATGCCGCCGACATCGAACCGCGCATCACCTACGGCACGAACCCGGGCATGGGCATCGGCATCACCGAGGCCATCCCTGCTAACGGACGAATGGCAAATTCTCCCGAACAGAACTTTCAGATGGCACTCGACTATATGGGTTTCAAACCCGGACAGAAACTGCTTGGCACGAAGGTCGATTACGTGTTCCTCGGCGCCTGTACCAACGGTCGCATCGAGGATTTCCGTGCCTTTGCCTCTATCGTGAAGGGCAGGCAGAAGGCTGATGATGTCATCGCCTGGCTCGTACCCGGCTCGTGGGCTGTCGATGCCCAGATCCGCGAGGAGGGACTCGACAAGGTACTTGAGGCCGCCGGCTTCGCGATCCGTCAGCCTGGCTGTTCGGCCTGTCTGGCGATGAACGACGACAAGATACCGGCCGGCAAACTCAGCGTATCGACTTCTAACCGTAACTTCGAGGGCCGTCAGGGTCCTGGTGCCCGTACCATCCTGGCCTCGCCCTTAGTGGCCGCCGCTGCCGCCGTCACTGGAGTAATCACTGATCCAAGAACACTATTATGAAACAGAAATTCAACGTTATAACATCCACCTGCGTACCACTGCCGTTGGAGAATGTGGATACCGACCAGATTATCCCCGCCCGTTTCCTGAAGGCGACGACACGTGAGGAGCGTTTCTTTGGCGACAACCTCTTCCGCGACTGGCGCTATAAGGCAGATGGCTCTCTCAATGAGAACTTCGTACTCAACGACCCCACGTATTCGGGCTGTATCCTCGTGGCAGGCAAGAACTTTGGTTCGGGATCGAGTCGTGAACATGCGGCCTGGGCCATCGCCGGCTATGGCTTCCGCGTGGTCATCAGTTCGTTCTTCGCCGATATCCATAAGAACAACGAACTCAACAACTTCGTACTGCCCGTGGTGGTCTCGGAACCCTTCCTCGCCGAACTCTTCGAGAGCATCCAGAAGAACCCGAAGACCGAGGTGGAGGTGGATCTGCCCAACCAGACCGTTACGAACAAGGCCACGGGCAAGAGCGAGCACTTCGACATCAACGGCTATAAGAAGCACTGTCTGATGAACGGTCTTGACGATATCGACTTCTTGGTACAGAATCAAAAGAAAACAGAACTATGGGAACAGCAGAGAAAGTAAACATGTATCAGCGCCTACAGCCGTTTGTGGAGATCATGGACTCCACGTTGCGCGACGGTGAACAGACCAGTGGGGTGAGTTTCCTGCCTCACGAGAAACTGATCATCGCCCGTATGCTGTTGCGCGACCTGAATGTGGATCGTATCGAGGTGGCCTCGGCCCGTGTCTCTGAAGGTGAGAAGGAGGCCGTGAGCATGATCTGCCGCTACGCCCGTCAGATCGATATGCTGGATAGGGTAGAGGTACTCGGCTTTGTCGATGGCGGCAAGAGTGTCGATTGGGTGGATGCCTGTGGCTGTAAGACCATCAACCTCTTAGCGAAGGGCTCCCTGCGCCATTGTCAGGAACAGTTGCAAAAGACGCCCCAGGAGCATATCGACGATATCATCAAAGAGGTGAAGTACGCCCGTAGCAAGGGCCTCACCGTGAACCTCTACCTCGAGGACTGGTCGAACGGCATGAAGGACTCGCCATCGTATGTCTATCATATGATGGATCAGCTCTGCGACATCGGCATCCGTCGGTTTATGCTGCCCGACACCCTCGGCATCATGAACCCCCTGCAGTGCATCGAATACTTCCGTAAGATGATGAAGCGCTATGCCGATACCCATTTCGATTTCCATGCCCACAACGACTACGACCTGGCCGTATCTAATTCTTTGGCCGCCGTACTGAGCGGTGCCAAGGGTATCCACGTGACGGTGAACGGTCTGGGTGAGCGCTGCGGTAATGCCCCGCTCTCCAGCGTGCAGGTGATCCTCAAGGACCAGTTCCACGCCAAGACGAACATCATTGAGAACAAACTCAACGATATCTCCCGACTGGTGGAGAGTTACAGTGGTATCGCCGTGGCACCCAACCAACCCATCATCGGTGACAATGTCTTTACGCAGGTGGCAGGCGTCCATGCCGACGGCGACAAGAAAAACGGGCTCTATCAGAACGAACTCGTGCCCGAGCGTTTCGGTCGTAAACGTGAGTATGCCCTAGGTAAGAACAGCGGTCGGGCGAACATTGCCAAGAACCTCGAGGAACTGGGTTTGGAACTCACGCCCGAGCAGACAAAGCGCGTCACCCAGCGTATCACCGAACTCGGCGACAAGAAGGAGATCGTCACCCAGGAGGACCTGCCCTTCATCGTTAGCGACGTGTTGAAACACGATGCACCTGAGGATAAGGTGAAGTTGGTAAGTTATGTAGTTTCAACGGCTTATGGTCTGAAACCTGGAGCAAATATTAAGGTGGAGATCAACGGTCAGGAGTACGAGGCCTCGGCCACGGGCGACGGTCAGTACGACGCCTTCGTGAAGTCGCTGCGCTATATCTATAAGAAGTACCTCGACCGTACGTTCCCCATCCTGCAGAACTACCAGGTGAGCATTCCCCCGGGTGGTCGTACCGATGCCTTGGTGCAGACCGTCATCACCTGGAACGATAACGGAAAGATCCTCCGTACGCGTGGCCTCGACGCCGACCAGACTGAAGCCGCCATCAAGGCTACCTTTAAGATGTTGAATATTTACGAAAAAGAACAGAATAACGAGTTATGAAATTGAAGATTGCGATTCTTGAGGGCGATGGTATCGGACCCGAGATCATGAAACAAGGTGTGGCCGTGCTCGACGCGATAGCCGCGAAGTGCGGACATCAGTTTGAATACGAGGAGGCCATCTGTGGTGCCCATGCCATCGACGAGGTGGGCGATCCTTATCCCGACTCCACCCACGAGGTGTGTATGCGTGCCGATGCCGTACTCTTCGCGGCCGTCGGTTCCCTGAAATACGACAATGACCCCACGGCGAAGATCCGTCCTGAGACGGGTCTGCTGGCCATGCGCAAGAAACTCGGACTCTTTGCCAACGTCCGTCCGGTGGCCACCTTCGACTGCCTGTTGCATAAGTCGCCGCTGAAGGAAGACCTCCTGCGCGGGGCCGACTTCGTGGTGATACGTGAACTCACGGGTGGTATGTACTTCGGAGAGAAATACCAGGACAACGACAAAGCCTTCGATACCGATATCTACACCCGTCCCGAGATCGAGCGCATCCTGAAGGTGGCCTTCGAGATGGCCATGACGCGTCGTAAGCATCTCACCGTGGTGGATAAGGCCAACGTGCTGGCCTCTTCCCGTCTGTGGCGCCAGATCGCCAAGGAGATGGAACCCCAGTATCCCGAGGTCACTACCGACTATATGTTCATCGACAATGCCTCGATGCGCGTGCTGACCGAGCCCCGCTTCTTCGACGTCATCGTGACCGAGAATACCTTCGGCGACATCCTCACCGACGAGACCTCCTGTATCACGGGATCGATGGGACTCCAGCCGTCGTCGTCCTTGGGTGAGCATACGCCGCTCTTCGAGCCTGTCCATGGCTCCTGGCCACAGGCTGCCGGACAGAACCTCGCCAACCCGCTAGCACAGATCCTCTCCGCCGCCATGCTCCTCGAGCACTTCGGACTGGAGAAGGAGGGCGCCTTAGTGCGTGAGGCCGTCAATGCCTCGCTCGATGCCAATGTCCGCACCCCTGAGATCCAGGTCGAGGGTGGTGCCAAGTACGGAACCAAAGAGGTAGGCGAGTGGATTGTCAATTACATCAACAATGCGTAAACTGTTAATAATGATAACGTTGCTTGCGGGTGTCTGTGCTCAGGCACAGACACCCCGCGAGTGGCGTGATTCCGTCTCCACGCTCATCGAGGCCATCCGTCTGGATCCCCGTAATACCGACCTCCGTCTGAAGAAGGCCGAGGCGAACATCAACCTCCAACAGTGGGAATATGCCATCGAGGAATACAGCGATGTGCTCCGTCTCGACGACCGTAACCTCGCCGCCCTTTATTTCCGGGCCTATTGCCATACCCAACTGCGCCATTACGACATGGCCAAGGCCGACTACGACGCCTTCCTCGCCATCCAGCCGCAGCACTTCGAGGCGCACCTCGGACGGGCACACGTCTTACAGAAGATGGGACGCAAGGCGGAGACGTTCGACGAACTGAACCTGATCGTCCAGCAGTTCCCCGACAGTGCCAATGCCTATGCCGCCCGTGCCGCCTACGAGACCGAGCAGCAACTCTACGACGTGGCCCTCTACGACTGGGATGAGGCCCTGCGACGCCATCCTGGCTCTGCGGAGTATGCCGTCTCCAAGGCCGATATCCTGTTGGGCTTGGACCGTAAGAAGGAGGCTAAGGAGACACTCGATGCCGTCGTCCTTCAGGGTGTGCCAAGAGGCGCCTTGAAGGAGTGGTACGACCGTTGTAAATAAACGCTTAACGTAAATAGGGATTATAGCGCAGTTCCTCGCCGATGGTGGTCTTGGGACCATGACCGCTATACACCACCGTCTCTGCCGGCATCGGCACGAGGACCGTCTGCAGACTGCGCATCAGTTCCTGATAACTGCCGCCGTCGAAGTCCGTACGGCCCACACTCATCTTGAAGAGCGTGTCGCCCGTGAAGACGATATGCTCTTCCTCGCAGTAGAACACCACACCGCCCCGCGAATGGCCCGGCGTCTTCAGCACCTTCAGTTCATGGTGGCCGAAGCGGATCACCTCGTCTTTCTCAAAGTATCGGCCCACCTGGGGATACTCCCGCCGCAGGGGCACGCGCATGAAGTCCTGGAACTGCTGGGGCAGGTTGTTGACGAGCGGCCCGTCCTCCTCGGCGATCTCCACCTGTAGTCCGTAGTTCTTGTAGATGGTGTCGATGCCGAAGTTGTGGTCGAAGTGCCCGTGGGTGGCGAGCAGGTGCACGGGCGTCAGTCCGTTGTCATTGATATAGTTGACGAGGACGTCGCTCTCCTGGTCGTAATAGGCGCCGCAGTCGATGATGACGCACTCCTTCGTGTCGTCGCTCACCACGTAGGTATTCTCCTGCAGCAGGTTGAACATGAATGTCTTGACGTTTAGCATGGCAGATAGATCACATGTTTCTGTTTGAACCACTCTTCCTTGAAGAAGGTGCTGATATCGGTAGTCTCTACGATCTTGTGGAACGGCCTGGTCTCGGCCTGCAGATCACCGCCTTTCAGACAGATGATGCCGTTGGGCAGGGCGTTCTGCTGTGTCTTCGAGATGTTCTTCCTGACGATCTTCACCAGGTCTGGCAGGGGCATCACGGCACGGCTCACCACGAAGTCGTACTTCCCCTTTTCGTCCTCACCGCGCAGGTGCTCGGGATGACAGTTCTTCAGACCGATGGCGTCGCTCACCTCCTGGGCCACGCGGATCTTCTTGCCTGTACCGTCGATGAGTTTGAACTGACAGTCGGGGAAGAGAATGGCTAAGGGGATGCCGGGGAAACCGCCGCCCGTGCCGAAGTCGAGGATCTGGGTGCCGGGACGGAAACGGATCGTCTTGGCGATGGCTAACGAGTGGAGCACATGGTGTTCGTAGAGTTGGTCGATATCCTTGCGCGAGATCACGTTGATCTTCGCGTTCCAGTCACGGTAGAGTGCGTCGAGCATCTCGAACTGCCGTTGCTGTTCCTCCGTCAGTTCCGGGAAATACTTGAGGATAATTTCTGCGGCCATGTGTTAGTAATCAAAGGTGGTTTTCAGAATCTTATCCACATCACTGTAGGGGATGATCAACTCCGTACTGCCCATGGCGTAGGGTGCGATCTCGTAGGGGTTATAGACGAAGGTGATGGTCTCCTCACCAAGGATGAAGTTCTCCGAGGGGAAGATATCCATCGAGTAGAGGTAGCCTTTGTTGCGGAGGGCCGCTAAGGTGGTGCAGCCCGCCTTGGCCTTCAGGGCTTTCAGCAGCACACTCTTCAGGGGCTGCTCATAGCCGGTGGCGAAGATGTCACCGAGTGTCAGTTGGCGGCCGGTCTTTGCCTCGAAGTTCAGCGTGATCAACTGGTTGATGCCGTGGGCACCGCCCTCGTAATAGTTGATGGAGGCCAGGTAGGCAATGGTGCCCTTGCTGCCTTTCTGGGTACTGGTCTCGATGATATAGTGGTACTGGTACCACGCCCGCTTCGTCGAGTCGCCACGGTCCTCGTTATAGAGCGGCAGCATCGTCTTCTTGTAGGATTCAGTATAGGTGTCGGCAAAGGCCTCCGCGGCCAGTTTCATGGTCTTCTCCTCCCGGTCCAACAGACGTTTCATCACGGCGGCGTTGATGAGTTCACCGGCATGACCGCTGGCTTCCGTGGCCGCCTCGAGTTTCAGGTGGACGCCACACATGGGGGAGTTCCCCTCATTGGTGAGCGCTACGGTCTTGTCTGCCGTCACCGTCTCGAATACCACGTTGTCCTCGTCGCCGCCACTACAACTGACCGCCAGCAGCGCCATACCTATTATCGGAAGGATAAAAATCTTGTTCATTTGACCTAAGTACTTAAATTAGCGGCAAAATTACACTTAAATTACCAAAATAGCAAATTTCTCATCAGAAAATATTAATTTTGCACCCAAAAATCAGAGATCATGAAGCAGAGAACGCTCAAGGCAGCCCTTTTTGACCTGGATGGTGTGGTCTTCGACACGGAGCCGCAGTACTCCGTCTTCTGGGGTAGTATCTGCCGCCAGTATCATCCTGAGCACCCGGGCCTGGAGCACGAGATCAAGGGTTCCACACTCACGCAGATCTACGACCGCTGGTTCAGTGGTGACCTGGCCGCCGAGCAGGAGAGCATCACCCGCAGGCTCGACGCCTACGAGGAGGGGATGCACTACGACTTCATCGACGGCTTCGAGACACTGGTGGCCGACCTCCATGCCCACGGCGTACTGACGGCGGTCGTCACCAGTTCCAACGTGCCCAAGATGGAGAGTGTCTATCGTTACCAGCCCGACTTCAAGACCCTCTTCGACGCCATCCTCACCTCCGAGGATTTCTCGGAGAGTAAGCCCTCTCCTGACTGTTACCTGAAGGCGGCAGAACGACTTGGCGCCCAGACGGATGAGTGTATTGTCTTTGAGGATAGCTTCAATGGTCTGCGTTCCGGTAGGGCGGCCCGGATGACGGTCGTAGGACTGGCCACGACGAACCCTGCCGAGGCCATCGCCCCACTGTCCGACCTGCAGATCTCCGACTACCGGGACATCGGCTATTCCGACCTGCTCTCGCTTCTCAAAACCAGTTGCCGATGAACTCACAGAACACACCCGTACATATCCGCCTTTGGCATCATGACTTCTGGCGCATGGCCGTTGCCAACCTCCTGCTGACGGTGGCCGTCTATATGCTCGTGCCTACTATGCCGCAGTGGCTGATGGAGACACAGGGCCTCTCTGCCTTGGAGTCGGGTATCGCCATGGGTGCCTTCGGCGCAGGACTCTTCGTCTTTGGCGCCTTCGTGTCGTTCCTCGTCCAGCACTATCGCCGTAATGTGGTCTGTATATGGGCCGTCCTGGCGATGGCTGCCCTGATAGGATCACTCTATTACATCAACACCTACCGTGCGGAGTTCGTCGATTTCAGCCTCGTGGTACTCCAGCGCTTAGGCTTGGGAGCCGTCTTCGGACTGGCACAGATGGTACTGACGAGTACCCTGATCATCGATACCTGCGAGAGTTATCAGCGCACTGAGGCCAATCACTCCGCAGGCTGGTTCGGTCGCTTTGCCCTGTCTATAGGCCCCTTGGCCGGTCTGTTGCTGCAGCGCTCCTTGGGCTTCGACTATGTCGTACTGGCAGCGGGTGGAACGGCCGTCGTGGCCGTCGTGCTCATCTGGCTGGTCAACTTCCCGTTCCGGGCCCCCGAGGATGATATCCCCACGGTGAGCCTCGACCGGTTCTTCCTGCCCCACGGATTCCCCTTGTTCCTCAACCTCCAACTGATCATGCTGGCGACGGGACTGCTGTTCTCCCTGCCGCTCCACGAGCGTTTCTATGCAATGATGATGGTGGGATTCCTCTTCGCCCTGTTGGCCCAGCGCTTTGTTTTCCGCGATGCCGAGGTGAAGAGTGAGGTGGTCACGGGTCTGATCCTGATGGGGGCCGCCCTGCTGATGATGCTGGTACATCCCCAGCCCGTGGTGTGGTATATCGCCCCCGTGTTCGTCGGCTTCAGCCTGGGCATCATCGGCTCGCGCTTCATGCTCTTCTTCATCAAACTCAGCCGCCACTGTCAGCGCGGCACGTCACAGAGCACCTTCATGTTAGGGTGGGAGAGTGGCATCGCCTGGGGCTTGGGCATCGGTGTGGCATTCTTCCAGGGGACGGCCGAGTCGTTGCTGATCACGGCCCTCGCACTGGTGGTCTGTGCCTTAGTGCTCTATGAATTCACGCACAACTGGTTCGTCAAGCACAAGAACAGATAAAATACCCCAAACGATACAGTTTGAAAATCAGGATGCTGGGACGGCTGCCGCAGAGGTGATGCCGCTCCAGTGGTCCGAATAGTCGGTGCCACAGGCGGATCACCGACTTGACGGCGGGGATATGGATGTTGCTGACAAGTGTCAGCAGACGCGAATAGCCCCGCAGGTCGTCGCGGAACTGCCCTAATGTCCGTAGCCCCTCCTCCGTCTTACTGACGAAGTCGGCATTCGTCTCAAAGGTACAGAAACCTAATGGGTTGTCGATATGCGCAATGGCGATGTGCTGCTGTCGGAACGTCTTTCCTAATAGCACGTCCTCGTAGCCGTAGTGGCGGAAACGCTCGTCGAAGGGATGTTCGAGCATCAGGTCGCGGCGCACCAGGAGGTTGGCCGTGTGCAAGTGCTGGTAGGGTGTCTTCTGGCGCTCGGGGGCCGTATGACGGGTCTCCTCGGCCTTCTCGTAGCGGTAGCGCAGGTTACCCTTCAGCAGGTCGGGATCCCCGCCGATGGCCACACCACCGTCGATCACCGTGTCGCAGTCGCTGTCGAGGTAACGGCGGATATAGTCGTCGCTGATCAGTGTCATGTCGCTGTCGATGAAGAGCACGTAGGGCTGCTGCGCCTCCCTGACGAGGAAGTTACGGATGGTGGCACGGCCCGCGTTCTCTGCTCTGACGATATAACGGCAGTGGGGCAGGGCGTCGATGGCCTGGTTCTCCGCCACTGTCGCGGCATCCGTCGATCCGTCGTCGGCCACGATGATCTCGTAGTCGTCGCCCACCGCCTCCAGTTGCTGCGCCAGTCCTTTCACCAGCGCCACGCACACGTGGTTATACGTCGGTATCAGCACACTTACTTTTTTCATACCGCTGGCAAAGGTACGATAAGTTTACAGATTTTCCAAGTTTTTTTGCCTAAATGTTTGGATAAACCGAATAGTATGCCTATCTTTGCACCAAGAAACTACCAATAACAACTTAGCGTATGAGATTAACGATAATGGTAGCGGTGATGCTGGGCGTGATGACGGCATCGGCACAAGACAACCTGAGGCTCGCTGCGCCTAACACCAGCGAGCAGAAGACGTTTACAATCGTCAAGGAACTCCCCATCACCAGTGTGAAAAACCAATACCGCAGTGGGACGTGCTGGGACTTCGGCACACTGGGCTATTTCGAGAGCGAGATCCTGCGGAAAACGGGCAAGACCTACGACCTCTGCGAGATGTTCGTAGTGAACAAAGACTATATGGATTGTGCCACCCACTATGTGCGCATGCACGGCTACAGTCAGATATCGGAGGGAGGCTCGTGCGACGATGTGCTCGACGTGATACGCCACTATGGCATCTGTCCTGAGGACGCGATGCCTGCACCGGGATCGCTGACGGGCGACTCGCTGGCCAACTTCAGAACGTTCTTCCCCGAACTGGAACGCACCGTGAGCGGCATCGTACAGAAAGATGCCAAGGCCCCGATGGCCCACTGGCAAGACAGCGTGCAGGCCGTCATCGAGCGCTACGTAGGCCGCTGTCCTGAGTCGTTCGTCTATGAAGGGCAGACCTATACGCCCCAGTCGTTTGCCAAGAGCCTGGGCCTCGACCTCGACGACTATGTCAGTCTGACCAGTTACACGCATCATCCCTTCAATGAGTGGTTCGTCATCGAGTCACCCTACAAATGGCGACTCAAACCCAGTTACAACATTCCGATTGAACAGTTGATGGAAGTGATCGACACGGCGATTGACGCCGGTTACACCGTAGCCTGGGGCGGCGACGTGACGGGCGATTTCACCCGCACCGGACTGGCCATGCTGCCCGACAGCATCACGCCCACGCAACAACTGCGACAGGAGCAGTGGGACGACTGGCGATTCACTTACGACCACGTGATGCTGATCTACGGCAAGGCCATCGACGAACAGGGCAAGCCTTATTATCTGGTGAAGAACTCCTGGGGCGAGAGCGGCCTCTACAAGGGCATCTGGTACATGTCGCGCGACTACATGGCCCTCAACACCACCTACATCTTCCTCAACCGCAGGGCACAAAAGGGCACACCGGGGCCTGGCCCCTCTGTGCCCTTGAGTTTAATCAATGGTTTTTCCCATTCCGTAAAAAGGCTCGATCTTATGAGGCTCTACACCCGCGTTGAAGGACTCCAAGAACTCACCGTAGAAGGTATAGACATTCACGAAAGCAGGCAGTGTATAGGAAGGATAGCCTGTATCGGGATCGAGCTGACGTGAAGCAATATAGATATGGCCTGTCATATGATCAATACTGATGGCACACGGACTGATCAATCTATGAGCAGAATCGCCACTCAGATCGAGTGTTGTCGTTTGGTTTGAACTGATATCATAGGTACAATAGGTCGCTCCCGAACCACCCCATGGATCGTTAAAAGTAAAGATCTTATTACCTGCGACTGCCATACCCGTGGCATTGGGAACCACCAGACTGGCATCATTGCCACTGATCATATACACACCGGCATCCAACTGCTGAGTCCAGTCATCACTATACTGACCCCAGTCGAGCACATAAAGGGCATCGCCAGCCACAGCGATCTCCTGTGGATTCTTCACCTTGTCGTTCTTGATCTCAGTGACATTACCGGTCGTTAGATCAATCTTAGAAATAGAACCATTGCCATAGCCATAGTCGCTGTTGGCTACATAAAGCGTTCCTTGGTCCGTGCCATTACCTACAATGGTCAGGCCCTCGGGGGCAGAACCGACCTGATACTTACTCTGTAAGTTAAAGTCGATCGTATCAATGGCTGCCACATAACCACCGTAGGTGGTGAAATAGACTTTGTCTCCATAAGCAACGATACGGCGTGGAGTCTTTCCTTCTTCAACACCCAGCAAATCCGTGGTTCTCAACAGCTTGAGTTCCTTACCGTTTCTGACATCCAATACAAAAATGGTATGCTCGTCAGAACCTGCGACATAAACTTTCTGGCCATAGACGATCACATCGTTAGGAGTTCCACCAAGACTCTTGCCGTTGGCCAACTTATAGATATCCTGATTGACTGTTGAAGACGTATAATCAAGATAGGTCAGGCTGCCATCAATACTTTGATAAGAACTGCCGTTGTTGACGACAAACACACCCTTGGTGATAGTGACCATTGCAGGGATATTGTCTTCTGAATCGTTTTCCGAACAACCTGTGAGGAGGTTTGCACCCATCACCATCACAGCTATACTTAATAGATACCTTTTCATTGTTATTGGTTCTTGATAGATTAATTATTCATTCTGCTGCAAAGTTACGAAAATACTTCGAACTACCAAACTTTTCGATAAAAATCTCAAAAAGGGCACAAAAGGGCCAGGCCCTACTGTGCCCTAACGGGATTCAGGGCACACCGGGGCCTGGCCCTTCTGTGCCCTCGCTGTGCCATAGAAAAAACGTAAAAAGATTTGGTCGTGTGAAGAAAAAGAACTATCTTTGCACACAGAAAACAATAATAGCGATTAAAAAGAGTTTAAGACAGCTTTCTCGTAGGCTTAAAGACCGGAAATCTAAAAGTGTTATTGCGAGCGGTTTGTCTGCCTTGCTCACGTCTTTGAGGCGTGGGCTTTGGTGGTTTCAGTTCGCATAACACTTTCCGGTCAGTAAGCCTGCTGTGACCCAACCTGGCCCTCCCTCTTTTTTATGTGATTTGGAATATGAGAAATAGTATTATACTTTTATTAGCGGCGGCCTGGCTGGTGCTGGGCTGCTCAGGAGGACAGACGTCCAGACAGGTGCTCGACAGGGCAGAGTGGCAGAACCAGAATTACAAGACGGTCACGGGGATCGACTCGATCGAGATGGCCGTCGAGGATGTCGATCGCCATGGGTCGGCCAATGAACAGGTGCGCGCGCATTACCTCTTAGGATGCGCGTATCGCGACGCGGGTGAGGTGATGAAAGCCCTTGAGGCCTACCACGCCGCCGCCGATCGCGCCGACACGACCGACGTGGACTGCGACTACGGTATGCTGATGCGCGTGCACGGACAGACGGCCATGTTGTTCAAGCGACTGTTGCTCCCCTACGAGATGCTCGACGAACTCGGGAAACAACGCCACTTCGCCCAGTTGGCCGGTGACGACCGGAGTGCGATCACGGCCATCGAACGGAGCGCCGATGCGTATTACATGCTCGGGAAGAAGGACTCGTTCGTGAATACCCAGATGAGGGCGTCGGATCTCTTCCTGCAGTACGGTTTCCGTGAAGAGGCCGCCCTGGCTGCGGGACCGATCATCGACGAGGCCGTCGAGCGGGGAGACACGGCCTGGGCCCGACGGTGCATCGAGCGCTACGAGACGTCGAAGACCGCCTTCAAGGACGGGGAGATCCTGCCTCACAAGGCCGAACACTACTATTCCAAGGGCAAATACTGCATGGCCGTGGGTAAGTTGGACTCCGCAGCGGTGTATTTCCGTAAGATGATCCAGCCCGGGCGCGACCCGAAGCAGTTGGAGGCCGGCTATCGTGGGCTGTTCCTGCTCTACCGCCAACTGGGGAACATCGATTCCATCTCCAAGTATGCCGACCTGCAATACGAGCAGACCATCCCGGCAATGGCTTACAAGAACAAGGAGAGTTTCCGGCAGATGCAGGCGCTCTATAACTACACCAGTGTCCAGCACCAGGCCGAACAACAGGCCACCAAGACCCGTCATCGCGAATGGATCATCGTCGGGATCGTCTCGCTCATCGCCATCGCCATCCTCCTGCTGAGGGCACAAAAGGGCCAGGCCCCGGTGTGCCCCGAATCCTCAGGGGCACAGGGGGGCCTGGCCCTTTTGTGCCCTCTTGAGCTCCCCAGTGAGCTCTCCACCCCCGAGGCGATGAAACTCTGGCGGAAGGCCCAGCAGGCGGGTTTCGTGGACGACAATTTCCAGCCGCTACTCTCCCGCACCCAGTCGGCCCTGCTCGCCGATGTGATGGCTGAGCACCTCGGCATCCGCCAGCGATGGAAGATTTTCGAGACCTTCTGGCACCGAAACAACATGCGGAGCGACTATAATCTTGCACTCTCCCAGCATCAGTCGCTCGATTTTCAGGAAAAACTCAAAAATATACTTATCTGATAATCAAGATGTTACATCTAACCGTAGTTACTGCGCAGTAACTGCGCGTAGGTATTGCGTAGGGGGTAAATGCCGCTTTTTTGTCGTACCTTTGCGGCATGGAAAATAAAGACCATAAGAAGAACTGGCGCGAGGTGTATGCCACGGTGGAGGATATCCAGCGTTTCCTCGGCGACCAGATGATGCTGCGCTACAATGTGATCACCCGTCGCGTGGAATGCCACCTGCTGAACCGCAGTCCGTGGGACTCCTACGACGGCAGTGAGGAGAGTGCGATGGACCTGCTGATGGCCATCGCCGAACAGCAGTCCCCCGGTTCCGGGGAAGAGGAACCGATGCTCTGGCGGCCCATCACCGACCGCCTCGTCAACTCACTGTGGAAGGATCTGTCGAAGGAGAAGCCCGTGCGCGCCCAGGATATCTACCGCGTGCTCGAGTCGGACTTCGTGCCCGAGTTCCACCCCTTCCGCCACTACCTGGAGCACCTGCCGCCCTGGGACGGTGAGAGCGACCATATCCTGGCCATGTCGGCCTCCGTCCGCGTGAAGGGTGACGTCGCCGAGCAGATGCGCTTCTACGAGTACCTGAAGAAGTGGCTCGTGGCGATGGTGGCGGGGTGGATCGACGAGCGCGTGGTGAACAACGTGATCCTCGTGCTCATCGGTGAACAGGGCTCGTACAAGACGACCTGGTTCAACTACCTGCTGCCCCCGGAACTGAAGCAGTACTTCTTCACGAAGACCAACGCCAAGCGCATGGACCGCGACGACCTGCTGACGCTCGCGCAGTACGGTCTGGTGTGCTGTGAGGAACTCGACACGATGAAGTCCTCGGAACTCAACCAGTTGAAGGCCGCTGTCACCATGCCCGCGATCGACGAGCGCGCGGCCTATGCCCACTTCCACGAGCACCGGCCGCACATCGCCTCGTTCTGCGGCACGGGCAACACCGTACAGTTCCTCAGCGACGCCACGGGCAACCGCCGTTGGCTGCCCTTCGAGGTCGAGAGCATCGACTCCCCCCGCGAGCACCCCTTCGACTACGCGGGCATCTACGCGCAGGCCTACGGCCTCTACCGCCAGGGCTTCCGCTACTGGTTCTCGCAGGAGGAGATCCGCCAGCTCTCCGCGCACAACGAGACCTACGAGGCCCCGAATCTGGAGCGTGACCTGATACAGAAGTACTTCCGGCATCCTATGGGCGACGAGCATGGCGAATACCTCAGTGCCACGGAGATTATGCAGGCGGTGGGCGGTTCCATCGTCCAGAAACTCAACGCCAATAAGATAGCCAATGCTATGAAGGCATTGGGCTATGAACCGCGTCGTTCCAACGGCCGACGGGGCTACCTTGTTGTGACCTATAAGCCAGAGGAGATTGAGATGAACAGGCGGATGCTGGCCTATGACGCAAGGTCCGTTGACGAAGGAAGCAGTGACGCCAGTGACGCCAGTGACGCCGCTTTCTAGGAAAGCCTCGCGTACCGTGCACGCGCCTACGCGGTACGCGTGAGAAATCATATAATTCAGCGTCACTGGCGTCACTGGCGTCACTGATTAAGAAAAGGGCACAAAAGGGCCAGGCCCTACTGTGCCCCAAAGGAGAAAATCATCTTTAACAACAAAACGATATGAAAGCAATGACAAAACAGCAGCTGGCCGATTGTGCCGGTGTAACCACGAAGACGCTGATGAACTGGTGTGAGCAGTATATGAGTGAACTGCAGGCGATGGGCATGCAGCCCCACATGAAGGTGCTACCACCCCATATCGTCAGGTTCTTGAAAGAGAAATTCTGCATCGACGTCGGAGATTGATACTATGCGGAAGCAGTGGGAAAAACGTGGAGCAAACGGAAGGAAGCGGAAAGCAGCCTTCCGTTTTTC
>Ga0129307_1001364_pt1 | contig 26434 bp, 29 predicted proteins | sample P1105metagenome_FD_94437 | JGI IMG/M metagenome (GOLD analysis project Ga0129307, IMG submission 94437) | Capybara group fecal microbial communities from Wisconsin, USA - P1105 metagenome | ecosystem: Host-associated > Mammals > Digestive system > Large intestine > Fecal | place: USA: Wisconsin...
TATGAATTTCCATACTATTAAGTCTATTTTAAACTTTGAACTTTAGTTGAAACATCTTCAGGTATTTCAGGATTTCCATACTATTAAGTCTATTTTAAACTTGGAAGGCAGTTGCCACTATTGATGATGAATCTGCATTTCCATACTATTAAGTCTATTTTAAACTAAACTTGTTGAATTGATGAAACAAGCTTTCAAAGAATTTCCATACTATTAAGTCTATTTTAAACTGTCCAACTTGCAAAAGCAAACCAAATATATTTGATTTCCATACTATTAAGTCTATTTTAAACGTTGTTAATGCCCATGCATATTCTTCCATGAATAAGTCATTTCCATACTATTAAGTCTATTTTAAACGCATCGTTGGTTTTACTGGTGGATTCAGCAACGAGGTAATTTCCATACTATTAAGTCTATTTTAAACCTCGATGGTCTGAATCTTGCTTAATTCCCCATCAGTATTTCCATACTATTAAGTCTATTTTAAACTTGGCAGTTGCGAGTCCATCGCTTAATGTAATACTATTTCCATACTATTAAGTCTATTTTAAACGATGAATTACTGCTTATTTCAGTATAATCCATCTCAATTTCCATACTATTAAGTCTATTTTAAACCGAGCCGAAAAATCCTTAAAAATAGTAAAAAAAGATTAAGAATTCTTCTATAAAATAATTTTAAAGTCGACCTTTATTAATGTTATCTATTTATAAAGGTAGACAAAAAGAATTTAAATAATAAATGAAATTGGATTTTTTTCAATCCCCATTACTTTCTTATCCAAATATTTATATGGAAATTTATATATAATTACAGAATCCTCTTCATCATCAATAAGAGTTTTTAACTTATCTAAGATTTCATTATACTGGGATTTTGTAATTTTTCCTTCAAAAACAGAATTTTGTTGCCAATGAAGATAAGATTTCAAAAATTTATGTACATTATTAACTCTATCAACATTAACATCATACACAATTACTAGATACATTACCACCACATTTTAAAACTTTCATATTTTTTATCATTTAAAACATGTTTTATTAATTTATAACCTTCTAATCTTATTAAATATTTATAAGAAACTTTTTTATTTAATGTTTGATGTTTTATAGTTGTTTCCAACTTTTTTTGATATTCAGAAATAAAAATTTGCTTTCCTTTATCATTTAAAAGACAACCCACATCATGATTGAAATGTTTTTTATTAATCATATTATTATTAACCAATTTGAAAATAGTCCTATCCACAATTATCGGTTTAAAAATATCAGCAATGTCTAAAGATAATGAAAATCTTCTTTCGGAAGGTTCATGTAAAAAACTCACAGAGGGATGTAAATATGTTTGATATAATTCGGATAAAACAGTCGTATAAAGTAAAGAATTACCAAATGAAATCAACGAATTTATTTCATCAGTGGGAGGTCTAATTTCCCGTTTTTTAAAAGGAAATTTTTTTAGGATTATATTGAAACTTTGATAATAATTATTCCAAATTCTCCCTTCACAACTCAATATCTGAGAGATATCACCTTCAATATTTTCTTTTTCAATATTAAAAATAAATTCATCAAGATTTTTCCCTTTTTTAGAATAATATTTCATCGTTTTTAAAATATTATGTTTAATACCTTCAACAAACTCTTTTGCAATAAACTGTCGTTTATGAAAATCCAAATAATGCTGAGACTGCATTACCACAACTAAACCAGAATTCAATTTGATTTTTGGATAGAGTGATCCTTCATAAAAACCATATTTATTGAAAAAATTAACTACAATACCCTCTTTCATTAAAAATGATGAAGCACCAGATTTAAGTGAAACTTTTCCAAAACAATTAATTTCACTAATAGCATGAATCGGAATCTGTTTTTTATTTTCATCATTTATAAAATATAAAGTATTATCTTTTCTTGATAAAATACCATGAGATGTTATATATAATGGATTTTTCATAATATCACTAAACCATACACAACTCATAAAATGAGCATCCTTTACAATAAGGTTTGATTTCAGCAATAGGAGGTTTTTCTAATTTTGAAATTTCTAAAATTCCATCTATAATTTTATCCATTTCATCAATAATCGTTTCATTAAGACTAATTTCTTCACGTTTTCTTTCTTTAGGATATATTAACATACCTTGAATATTAGGTTCTAAATACCTTAGTGTATATAAATAAAAATATAATTGATATTTTGCGCCAATTGTTAGCTTACTTGATTTTTTTATCTCAAAAATAACTAAATCATTGCCTTTTTTAACAAAATCAAAAACCATATTATCTATACGAACTTCTTTATTTTCTCTTCTGTAGGATTTTTCATGAATTGCATTTCCAATAGATATGTCATCATTATTATAATTCATGTTGATCTGTTTAATATAAAACCATAATTCTCTTTTACATACAACAAAATATTGAACCATAACCCCAGTAACATCTTCTTTTTTCATATTTATTACCAAATCATCGGTTCTTCATTATCAATGATAATAAAACCTAAATCAGATTTATATTTTCTGTCTAAATCATAAGGATAAATAACACCAATTTCATCATTATATAAATTTGTCGAACCAAATTTCTTTTCATCAACAGAAATTACATATTGATAAAATTCACTTTTAATCTTTAAAAATTCGTTTTTGCGTTTAAAACCTGATAAATTATCAACAATATATTTATATTTATTGAAAATATTCTCCGCATCTTCATTAATACAAACAAAAACATCGATTTTATTTCCATGATTTTCAATCAATTTAAATTTAATAGAGATTTCATTAAATTTAAGATAATTTAAGATATTCCTAAGTTCATCATCATCAAAACTTCTTTGAGATATTAACTTAAAATATTTATTGGATGCTTTTAAATTAAAATCTTTTTCACTGCAATATTCAAGACCGCTCAAAACTTCACGTGTAGTTGTTAACAATAATTTCTGATAAACATATCTCGAATATTGTTTTCCTTTATCATTAACTAATGAAATTACATTAACGCATCCTTTATCTTTCTTACCACTACGATTACATCTACCTGCAGTTTGTATAATAGAATCTAACGGTGCAAAATCACGATAAACAATATCCACATCAATATCAACACCCGCTTCAATTAACTGTGTGGAAATTATAATATTTTGTTTATTGGAGTTTTTAATTGCATTAATTTTATTTAAACGATTGAATGGAAGAATATTTGTTGATAAATAAATTAAATTGACATCATCACCAAATTGGAAAATTCCATTCTCATCAACAGAATAATTCTCATCAAAAGCCATTAAATGTTGCTTAATTTTTTCATATAATACTGCAGAGGAGTTAATAGTATTTAAAACCACCAGTATATCTTTAGTTTTTTCATTATCAATTAAATTTATCAGTTCATCACTAAATTCATCTATTGAAATATCATCTAAATGAAATTTATACTCAATTCTATCAAACTGGCTAAAATAATAATCTACATTATCTACTAATGAAATAATTTCATTTTCCTTAAAAATAAATGGTTGAGTAGCAGTCATTAATATTATCCAACAATTAAACTCATTTGCTAATTTCTTAAGTATTAAATTAATAATTCCCCAATACTTATATGGAATCGATTGAATTTCATCAAGTATTATAATTGAATTTGCAATGTTATGAAATTTTCTTAAAAAACTATTCTTATTACCAATTAAGCTATAAAATAACTGGATAAATGTAGTGATAACAAATTCAGAATTCCAACCTTCAATTAAAATTTTTGAATTAGAGATATCATACTCTTCATTATCTTCTCCTTCAATATACTTCATATCAGCAAGATAATTATGCTTTAAGAAATAATTATTTCCCTTTAAATTATTTTCATTGAAAATAGATTTAATAACACTTTCATTTTGATCAATGACTGATAAGAATGGTAATGAATAAATAATCCTTGGATTAATACCAAATTCATTATTAATTCTTTCTCTGAGTTTCAATGAACTTGAAAATCCCGTTAAAGTCTTACCAATACCTGTTGGTAAATTAATAGAATAAATTTTATTAGACAAATCTAAATTATCAATTTTATTATTTACTTCGATATAAGCTTCTTCACGTACTTTATTTATTCCTTCTAAATTAAAAGAATGATTTATCTTATAATCATCAACAATATTGCTGGGAATTAATTCCCTTTTTATTAAACTACTTTCAGAAGCATCCATTTTATCTGCATCAAGCAAAACAGAATAAAATAATAAAATTAAAAAATAATTATCAAAATTATCATCATAATCAAATTCGAACAAATCCTCTGAAATATTATCAGAAATTTCATCTATATTTTCAAAAAAATAATTTAAATCAATCCCATATTCTTTATAAAATAAATCTAAACTTTTATCCCAATTATTTAAATCATTAATTTGATTAATAATTGCCTTAGAATTAAATTTATTATCATGGTATTCATCCAGAGTAGGAATATTTTTTATATTACCATGATGGTGTAAAACAACAATATAAGAAATAACAGGTAAATTTTTTTCAAAATTTATTTCATTTTCTATCAAATAAGAATTTACAGCAAAATAGGCAAATATTGATGATAAAAAACCATGGGATTTATTTTCATTACTTCTACCAGTTGAAATATAATCTTGAAAAAAGGAAGTGGATTTAGCAAAATCATGGGATAAACCAATAATATATGCAATATCTGCAAATAATTCATTATTTTTAAAATTTAAAGAATTAAAAGAAGATTTTGAAAAATCAGCTACATTTTTCAAATGATCTTCCAGAAATTTATTTGGATGAGATTTTAATTCAGTATAATGCAATTTTTTCGTCCCCTATAGAATAAAAATCTCCTTTTTTAATTTTAATAGCATTACCATTTTCTTCATAATAGTATTCTAAATATTTAGAAACAATCCTATCGGAATTCATAAATCCTGGACTTTTAACAACACCATATTTTTTTCTAGGTTCAATAATTATATCAAACATATCTTTTAAAATAATTGAATTGATTTCAACATCACTACCAGTAGTCATATTCAAATCAAATACATTATCATAAGCTAATTGAAAATCAGCAATACATTCTGAAATACCTAAACACGGAGTAAACACAGATTTATGCTCACTTAAATTATCATACAACTCTTCCATTAATTTATTATCCTCTAAAGAAACATAAATTCTATATTTTACATCTTTTAAGAATTCAGCTTGTACTTGAACTCTTGGATTGCTTTTAATATCTGATAATAAAAAACCTTCTTTTGTATTAATATAATTAAGATTAATATTCATCTTTTTAATAGGATTCAATATTCTTAAACCAATTTTACTATTATATTCATTGAAAAAATCATGATAACTATCTTTTTCTAAACCCAAAATTCCTGAAATCATGCCAGCAATTGTGGTTCTAGATGGAAATGGATAAGTAATTGTAGAGGTAGATGTATAACCTCTTCTAAAATATCCATAATCCCCCCATATATCAAAAGCAATTAGTTTTTTCATACATTAAACCTCAAAAACTAATTTCATTTGTTTCAATGCCTAAATCTTTAAATTTGGATAATAACTCATCAATTGAATAATTTTTAAATTTAATTTCAGAATCAAATTTGTAATTAATTAAAGCAATCTTATCTTTATTATCATCAATAGCTTCTATTAATGATGATAAATCAATTTGTACTTCTGAAATTTTTCTTAATTTCTTATCATCTTCTAAATCATGAGAAATAGATATTTTATTATTTAAATCGCCAATGAAAAAGTTACTTTCATTATATTCAATTTGTATTAAAAATCTAGGAGATTGACCGAATTTAGAACGAGAAACTAAATTTTTGGTACCATTCCAAATACCATCCAATAATAAATCAATATCTTCTTCTTTTAAGTTAGTTTCTTTAGCTGCATTTTCATTAATTACTCCATAAAAACCAATTAAAGAATAAGGAACTATATATTCTTCTCTAAATGTTTTTTGGTCTTTTCCTTTACCTGATGCAAAAGCACCTGTCCCCTTAATATGTTGAATTTCAACTTTATGCAAAGATCTTCCCATTCTAAATTGTACAGGACCAGTTAAAGTAACGGAACCACTTTTATTTTTTGTCCCAACTTTTACATCTATAGGAATAGTTGCTCCAAAAAGCCTAGTATCAATACATTGATTTAAAATATTTCCTTTTAAATCTTCTTTAGCTTCTTCTAATGATTCATAGTTATCTTTTGAAGCATAATCATTTGCTCTTTGCTTTGCATCTTGTATATTTCCTTCATCATCATGAATTTCTTTAATGAAAATACCTTGATCTTTAAAATTGTGTAAATAATCACGAATTGTTCTTTTAAGTCTTACATCTGTGACTATATTAATTTCAGTTTCTTCATCAAGTCTTGGTTTATTATCATCCAATGGATCACCATTAGGATTTGCATCTGCTATATCATACAAATACAACAATTCTGACCTATTCATTTTTATCATCCTCTTTTTCTTTTTTATCAAAATTAGGTAAAGTAAATCCTAAAACAAAATAATAACTTGTTTCATCTCTATTTAATGACCAATTTTCTTCAGATTTTGCTAAATTTAAAGAAATTTCTTCTTCTAGATTCATATATGCAACATCATATTCCCTTAATTTATTAATTACCATAGGATATAATTTCTGAATCTTTTTTTGGTCAAGTGATAAACCCCAAAGTTTATTATAAAATGGACTTGAACCTAATTCTCTATATTGCTTATTCATTAATCTTCTAGTTAATGCACCCAATAAAAAAGTAGCTCTTTTTTCAGGTGAATTTAATATTAACTCAACAGAAAATTCTTCTTCCGAACTCATAATATTTTCTCCTTTAATTAAGTTTAAATCATTTAACAGTAACAATAACATCAATGATTTTAAAACTGATATTTTTATTGCATAATTTTCACCATTTCTCCAATTAGACCTAATTTTTTCCATTATTCTGGACATTAAAAAATTATAATCTAATTTTTTATTACTAATAATATCCACAACTGTGTCAATATAAATCTTTCTAGAAAAATTATTAATAAAATCCCTTAAAAATCGTTTATACCAATTATCTGGAGCACATGGATAATGTTTCTCATTTTTATTGATTAAATTGATAAAATTTCCTTCATGTTTCTCACCAAAAATCAATTTTAAATTATTTTCAGAAAAATAATCATATTCAGCAATTTTTGACTGTGATTTATAAAGAGCATTAAGATATGATGGAATTACACTTTCAACATATGCTAAAATATCAAATGCATTATTTGATGCTTTATAAAATAAAAATTTTAGTTCAACAACATCATCTAATCTTTTAACAATTTTAGAAAGTTTATATTCAATATTAACCAAATCTCTTGATTCTAAATTTTCATCATTTTCAAATAGTTTTAAATTAGAATATAATTTGTCAAAACCCTTTTCTGAATCAAATAAAAAATTAGGAATAACATAATATCGTAAACCAAATTCTGAAAAATCCAAAGTTGTTTCTATGAAATTTTTTCCAGCATTTAGATATAAAGCACAATTTGAACATATTGGCAACAATTTCCATTGATTTTGGATATTATTTCCTGGAACATTACCTATTTTTTCAGGTGTGGAAAAAGAAAAACCTATGGCATTTGAAACCAAACCATAAACTTCTTTATCTTCCCCACATAAGCAACAATTCCCCTGCCCATTAATCTTTTTAGAACCATGATACTTTTTTAATGAATCTTCCTTTAATATATCTAAAAATTCATCAAAATAATTTAAATACTTTAATTCATCATTTTTTGTAATTACGATAGATAATAAAACATTCTCATTTTTAATGTCTAAAATTTTAAGAGTATTTTCTATATCTTTATAAATATCCTCTTTTTTGGAGATAACTTCATTATTTAATGATTCAAATAATTCGTTTTTAGAACAATTTTTTTCAAACCATTTCAAAAATTTATTATTAAAAGTTTTTTCTAATTCAGTGATTAAACAAGACGGAGTTATATCCGTTCCCCTTGAAGATCCTTTTTTATAAAGATATTTGATTTTATTTTTAGAATCATATTCTTCATGGAATACTTTATTGAAACTTAAATGCCCATCAGCCCCCTCATTAAATTCAACTAAAATAGCAGCTGCAATTTTTTTATTATCTAAAAGAACATCAATTTCATCCAAATTCTCTTTTTCAATATATAATTTTCCAAGTTTATATATTGCATCAAGCAAGAATATCACTTCCCACAGTTTAAAAAGCCAAAACCAAGGCTATTTTTTTCACCAAGCCCATTTTCAAACAGAAATTTATAGAAACGTTTATTTTCATTTGTCAAATCATATTCTAAACTTTTCCATAAACTTCCTATTATAATAAATTGATTTCCATTTTTTTTAACTCTAATTGAAACCTCCCTTGAAAATTCAAAATTTGAAAATAAATCTGTATCCAAACTAAAATTTTCATCATAAAATGCATTATATTTCTTAATAGCATTATCTTTAAGCCGTTCAAAAAAGAAATTAAAGTCTGGATTTTGTTTAAAAGAATAATATCTATTATTTACATTATCTTCAAATAGAACAATAGGTGTTGCTGAAATAAAATTTGAGCATATATTATCTTTCAAAATTGAGACTTTTAATATCTCCATCCTATAATTCTTTAAATAGAAATAAGATTTATTTTTTAAATTATTATAGATATCTTTAATCAATTCTTGATTAGGTGATGATATAATTAATTTCTTCAATGAATTTTTCTCAAAATCTGAAACTGGAAATATATTAGAAAAATTAAAAAATTTAAACCCCAATCTATCATGTAAATCCTTGAATGAAGAATTACCTTTTAATATAGAATAAATAAATCCTTGAATAACATATTTATCAATTTCAGAATATTTGATAAATTCTTTGGGCTCAAATTTTATCATTAATCTAATATTACCATATCCTTAAACGACACTATATAATAATTGTTAATAGTTTGTTAATAAAACTATTTAAGTATTTTCATAGGCATAACTAAAAATTAAGTTATTTTCCAATTCTTTATCTTGAATCCTATAATTTTGTTCATTCCATCCATAAATAAAGCTCCCATGTTAGATGCAACTATTTAAATAATAATCATATATAAATGAAGTAATAAAAAAATGAAACCGATATTAGATAATGAAAATTCACATCCAACAAAAATCACCGTTAAAGGAAAAGAAATAACATTATTATTAATTGAATCCAGCATATTAATTGACTCATCACAAATTGCGAAAATATTTGACAAGAAAGAAGACTTTAGCCACTAAAGTGCAAAAATCCAAGTTAGAGAAATATAAAACAGAAAATATTAAGTTGCTTAAAAATTATGGATTGATGAAGATGCTGTTAAACTCAGACCTTTTTATGACTTAAGGCAAATGCTTGAAGAACCTGCTGAATATTATTTCAAACAGATTGGAAGTTGATTTGATTGATGTTATTATTCGTTTAGCTATTGGAAAGCACCGTTAGGAGGTTCATAACAGAAACATTGATTAAGTTTAAATCTAATTTTCAAGTACTCTAAAAACATTTTTTATATATTTATTTTTTTTTACGGGAGAATTTAGGATTTAAACCCAAAATAAAAAAAAATAATGGTGGAGTTTTTTTATTTTAATTCCGTATAATGATTTATTAAAAATAAGATATGTGGCACAGTTTACTAATTACATAAGCCCAATATCCTATAGTATTTGGAAATTTTTTAACAACATTTTCCAATGCCATTTGACAACCTTCTTTTGAAGTTTTATTCATTGTATTGTATTTATTTTTTAACTCAATGAATACTGTTTCTTCCTCATTTTTTAAATCAAGTCCTGTTGGATCACCTTTTTCAAGATTAATCCATCCATCCACATAACCTAGGAGTTCTTGGTGAAACTCACCAATTTTATTATTGATGTTTTTGTCGAGTTGCCTTTCAACCTCTTTCTCTGTCCATTCTTTTAAAGTAAGGTCTTTTGAACACAAATCAAAAACAGTTTTAAATTCATCAATAGTTTGCCTATCTTTATCTAAAAGCACATCTAATGGTTGAGTGTCTTGTTTTTCTTTTTCAAATTCTTTATACACATCTAAAACTCTTTTAACTGCAATTTCAAAATTTTCATCTGAAACAAATTCTACATATTTGTTCATAAATTGCACCTTCTAATAATTATTTAGGTGATATTATGTTTATTTTGTGTTATAGTATTTTCGTTAACCTACATCGAACCAAATTAATGATAAAAATTGAAATAGTTGTAGATTGTAATTTATAAAAAGATTCCATCAAATAAATTATTTCTAAAACTTATAACTAATTATGAAGATTATTTGAATGTGTATTCATAATATATAAATATACAAATACATATATTTAATTACAATATTACTTTTCAAATGCTCTTGGAAAAAATAAATTTAATAGTATTAACTATATTAATTTATACAATATGTGTATTTTATTAAAAACATTTATGTTGGAGATGTGTTAGTAGATGTTAGAACCTGTTGATGTCACCTCAAAAACCATGGATGATTTAGTAAAGTTTTTGTTTTTTGAACTTAAAGAGAATAATGAACCTATAAGTGAAACACAGATGCAAAAATTAATTTTTAAAATTAAAATGGAATTAGGTGAAAATCATGAGTTATATGAGGAATTACCCTATTATTGGTATATTCATGGCCCCTTTTCAGAAGTTGTAAGAGATTCCTTCAACGACATTAAAAATAATTTTTGTGAATTACGTGCATATAATAAGGTCATACTCAAAAAGCAGCATGATGATTTTAAAGACACTGAATTAGTTGATAATTTTTCAGAAATTGTAAAAATATCCCTGGCGATTATACATAATCAAAATCTATTTGATAATATAGTAAAACATGTTTATGATAGATATGCACCATATAAAGTCATGATTCCCTTTAAATTTGAAATCTATCAGACAGCTAATGATAATAGGTTTTCACAGAATTTTGATGTTGATGAATATGTGGATATATTTTATAAATGTGAATCACAATTACCTTCTGATAAATATTTTGTTAACTTTTCAGAGATTTATTCTCAACTTTGCATAAATTTAGATTTAATTAATGATAAGGGCATTTTTGATGAAAATTGGAGATTTTTAAGGAATCTTATTAAAGAACTATGGACAACATTTGCAAAAGGTCTTCGAGTAAAATCTAAAGATAACTATTATAATTATGAAATAGATGTTTGGGATCAAAAATTTGAAGATAATTTAAGAATACTATCTCAATTTGTTGATAAGACTGAAATTCTCACTAATTACAATACTCAATCTAATAATAATTACACATCTTCTCAAAAAAAGATTTTAAATACAACTATTGGAAGTTATTTGAGGGGTTAATTTGGTTGAATGTAATTATCATTTTTTAGATACTAATATTGTTTTAGCTTTAATTTTACCTAATGATGGCAGCAAATCTGAAAGCGCAAAATATTTCACAAAATCAAGTCATGAAAAATATTTTTCAAACACTGCATTTAAGGAAGCTAAAAACGTCATAAATAATTGGAGACGGGTTTCGTTAAAAATTATAGATTGTATTAAAAATTACTTAACACAAAATTTAATTAATTCTCAAAATGTAAATACTCATTTTAGAAAAATTAAAGAATTATTTTTGAAAAGATATCATGATGATGATTTTCCTGAAAATATGAAAAAAGAGAATTTTGAAAATGTAATAACTATCTTTTTTAATGATTATGCTAGTGAAATTAAGCAAATTTTAATTGATGATAAAGTAAGTGAATTGGATGCATTTTCAAAGGATATTAGGGATGCTTTTAAACAACTTCACAATGACCTCATCAGTTTTTTAGATAACTTGATTTGCATAAGTTTTGTTGAAGAAAATACAAAATTAAAAGAACTTATTGCTATTGGCATTCACAAACCAGATAATGTATTAATTAATGAAGCTTTTGTATTGTCTTCATTTCTTAATCAGATAGTTGGTTTTGTAACTTTTGATAATGGAATTTTAAACTATCATAAAGAAATAATTAAACTTTTTTCATCTAAAATACATGTTTTAAGTCCTATAGATATTTAAAAACTTTCATTAACAATTTTTAATCCTTATTTTTCTATAGATAATTGGATAAAATGTTAATTCAACAATAGCTATTTTTATCAAAAGTAATATTATTTAAAACTTAGAAGCAGATTAATCCTAAAATTAATTCATAATTTAGTAGAAAATATTAAGGGGGATGAATTTTGAATTCAATCAATTTTAAAACAAATTCTTTAATTAAAAATTTTAAAAATGCTATAAAAGCTATTCATCATTGTAAATATGATTCAAAAACTTATTTTATGTATAAAACAAAATTAAAAATAGATAAAAATGTTGATAAGTATATTAAGCAAATTATTTCTGAAATGATGAAGGAAGAGGTTGTTGTAAACAATTTTTCAAAAAAAATATATAACAACTAATATCCTATGTGTATTAGAAGAAATTTATAATCAAAATGGATTTAAATTAAATAATAATAATTTCAAAAGTTTATATTTTGTTTTGATTGAGGATTTTGAAAATAAAATTAACAATACAATTGAAAATGACTTTAAAGAATTTGAATTCATATCTCACATAGATAATTTAAAATTATCTAGGAAAATTGAAATTGCTGATGTAGTTTTGTTTCCTTATGATTCATCCACTTCAGATTTGTCATATATAAATGATAATATGTATACTCCAGATGATTTTTTTAGAGATGAAGAAGTGTATGCTAGAACTTGTGTGTATGGTTCAAGAGATTATGCTATTAAAAAATCAGAAGTTAAAATTAAAATGGCTTTAAATATTTTAAAATTTTTACTGCCTGAACATTTAACCAATTTTAATTTAGATGGTGAAACGATCAAAAATGTTTTTAGAGAGCATATTCTACTTAATTCAAATGAATTATGGGGAGGAGGGTCACAAAGAGTTGATGATTTTCATTTTTATTGTGATATTGATGAGGATTTCTTAAAAGAGATATCATTTAATTTAGAAATTTTGTCTTCATTATTTAAAAATAATAATAATAATAGGTCAACTTTAGAAAATAATTTATTGTCTGCTATTTATTGGTTTGGTGAGGCAGTTTCTCAAAGTATGATGAAATATAGGGGTGCTGATAATAAATATTCAACTGAATTAGATAATTTTGAATATTTCAATGCTTATCCTAAATTGTTAAATCTTATTATTTCTTTGGAAACTGTATTTATTTATGGTAATGAAGATAAATCAAAAAGTATTTCTTCAAAAGTTTCTGCATTAATTGCAAATCCCGGATATGAAGAATTTATATCAGAGTTTCTTAAAGAAATTTATATTAATAGATCTAAAATCGTCCATTCGGGCATTGTATATATCTCTAAAGATGATTTAAATACTTTGGTTGATTATACAAGAGCAGCAATATTTAAGTTAGTACTTATTAATCATTTAAATAGGGATAAAATTTCATATTTTAATAAAATATACTAAAGGTGTTAAATGAGCAAACCTAAAAAACAGCATTATGTTCCACAGTTTTATTTAAGAAATTTTAAAGATGAATCTTCTGATAATCTAATAAATTGCTTTAATATTAAAACTAAAAAACCTTACAAAGCATCTATTAGTAAAGTTGCACAAAAGAAGTATTTCTATGAATCCTCTAAAAACAATTTAGAATATCAATTATCTTTAATTGAAAAGGAATCTAGTAAATATATTTATAATCTGGTTGAAAATAAGAAATATAAATATTTAAACAATTTAAATGTTAGGGCAAATTTATCATATTTCATGTCACTGCAGTTCATTAGAACAAATGATAAACGGGAATGGATAAAGAATCATTCTCATGAATTAAAAGATGAAATTTCACAAGAAATAAAAATTCCCCAAAAATTTCAAAAGTTATTTGATGAATTGCCTTCAGGGGATTATGTTAAAAATTGGCATTTGGAATATATTGAAAAATTTTCTTTGAAATTTTTCAAATATTTTTATTATAAAAAATGGATTTTAATTAAAAACAAGACTAATTTGAATTTTTGGACATCAGATAATCCTATTACAATTTGGAATCCTATAAATCCTCCAGGTTTAGGCAGGGAAGGTAGTTTTATTTTCTTTCCACTGAGTCCAAAATTGTGCATATGTCTAGCAGATTCATTTCATTTTTCTAATTTGAATCAGAGTAGAACTTCAAGTGTTGGAATTAATATTTTAAAGGCAACATCTTTTAAATTTAAAGATGAAGTTGATGTTATTAATAATAATTTGATTGAAGTTAATTCATGTAATATGAATGTATTTTCAAAAGATTGTGATTTTGAAGTATTATTTAATAAGATGCCCTTTAAATAATATGAATTAAAATACTGTATCGTTTAAGAAGACAGAAAAAAGATATCAAAGTGAATTGAATCAAAAAGATAATCAGATGAAAGTTCAGGAAGATTTTTTCAATGATATGATTATTTACATGTCTAATTATCCTCATGAGATGCATGCGTTAATAAAATTAAAAGATATATTAAATGAATTAATTTCAATTTATGATATTCCGTTATATAGATTGTCTCCGATAACTGGATATGGCTAAATAAAACATATCCGGTCAAATCCCAAAATTTTATTAATTCACCTTTATATTATTATCTTGATGATGATATAACCTCAAAGATTAATACAATATTTCAGGAATTACATAAAAAATATGATACTAATCAAATGATTTACTTAAAATTCAAATGAATAAACATACCACTCTTTTAAATGATAATCAATTTTTGGTTATTAAAAATATGATTCCTGAAATTGAAAGGAGAATAAATGAAAAAAATAAATATGAGATGGATAATAGATAAGAGAACAATAAGTGATATAAATGATAAATGAATTTAAGATATCTATTGATAAACTTTATAAAACTATTTCTATTAAAAAAGATCTATTAAATTATTCAAATGAAATCTATGATGATTTTTTTGATTATATTTTAGTTTTAATTAGAAATAGATTAATTAATATATTAAATTCTAATTATGATGGTCAGATTACAATCGATGATTTAAATAATATTTTAATGGAACTAATATATAAGAATCTGATTTTTGATGAAGAAAATGATGAATATATAAAGATTATTTTTCTAATAAATGAGTTAAGTAATAATAAATATTTACCAATGTTTAGTTCACTTAGTTGGAAAAAAATTGTAATTTTATCAAAAAATTATTTTTATTTATCAAATGATATAAATTTAAATGATGTGTTAAAAAAGAATTATCCTAAGGAATTTTTTAGATCAAATTGTTTAAAATTTTTATTAGATAAAGGTTATTCGATTGAAATTGAGGGTAATAATGTTAAATTCAAGGATTCATTGGAAAAAGTTTGTTTAGATTTAGAAAGTTTGGTTCAAAAAGTTGGAGGTTTAACTTTACTAAAGTCTTTATTTTCTATTTTAATTTTTAGTCCTAAATTATCTAGATTTTTATTTATTCAAGATTTAAAAAAGGATAGTTTATATGTTCCATTTGGTTTTTTATTTAGTTTATCATTAAAATATCCTAATTCTAATAATCCTTATAAATGCTCTTCCTTAATTGAGGAGATAATAATATTGTCCGTGATTATAGTAGATTTACATTATGATATTATATTTAAAAATTTATTTAAGCATTGGTTTGTAGAAAATAAGCATATTCTTGATTATTTAAAAAAAATAATGTTACAAGATTCTATTTTATATATTCCCCAAAGCAATTTTGATTTGGAAATAGAGTTATGCGATTATTTTTTTAGAGAATATGATAAAAAATTTAAAGAGGAGTTAAATTTTTCTTTTGATGATTTTTTATATTTAGCGAAATATTTAAATGAAAATTTTAATCCGGATTCAATCAATATTCTTTCTATTGATAATCATTCTGAAATTAATAATGCTCAATGTATTAATGTATTAAATTTCATGTCTCATTTGTCACAAGTTAATAGTGAATATATGCTTCCAGATGATTATTTTAAGTATAATTATTTTAAAAAGCCATTTATTAAAAATGGTTCCCAATATATTTTATTGCCCACTTCTATTTATTCTAAGAATTACTATGAGTCCTTTGTATCATTTTTAAACAATTATGATGAAATTGGAGATAAATTAGAAGATTTTGTAGAATATTTATTTAAAAAAAATAATATTACTTATAAAAGAAACTGTGAATATAGTTATCATGGAATTAAAGGAGAATGTGATTTTATAGTTGAATGTGATAATTCAATAATTATTATAGAATTAAAAAAGAAAGGTTTTACAAGAAATGCACAATCAGGGGATAAATATTCAATAATAATAGATTTATCTCAGGGTTTATTAATTTCTCAAATTCAAGCTTGTAAAGTAGAATATTTATTGAAAAATTATGAGGATATTAAATTCACTGATTCTGATTATATTGAGTGGGATAATAGAATAATTAAACGTGTATCACTAACAAGATTTGAATATGGTAGTTTTAATAATAAATTTGTTTTTGAAAATTTTCTTAATTCATTAGTATATGGTGAATATAATTTTTATAATATAACTGATAGCTATGAAAAGACTATTGATAATTTTAAAAAGGATTTAGAAAATTGGCATAACTATTATAAAAAGTTAAATGAGATTTATAATGATTCAGAAAGATTTTTATCTAATTCATATTTTCTTAGTTTATCAAAAGTATTTATAATTTTGGATGAATCATCTGATAATAATTCTTTTGATAATTTATTAAATTATGAAAATACTCATTATGATACTTTAGAATCATTCTATTGTTATTTTGAAGAGATTAATGAAGAATTTAGAAATTTAATTAATGATAATTCTACACGGCAAAAATTCATATTTTAAGTTATTGATATAGTTTGTTACTAAAAACAGAATCAAGTTCCCCAATTTTATTTAGTATAATTTCAAGAATTATATATTATTATGTTTTCTGAAGTTACTTCAATAATAGAATATGGATTAAAATCCATGAATGAATCTACTTTTCAAAAGTTAAGTCATGATTTTTTAAATTTTAAAGGATATAATTTCATTGGGGCTCTTGGAGCAGTGGCAGATACTACTTCAGGAAATGTGTGGGCAATCTGGAGTGATGACGGATATGTTATAACTCATGATTCTTCTTGGATTTTTACAGATTTGTATTGTAGTTAATGTTAATATTAATTCTTTTTCTTTTTTTACATTAACATAGCCCAATAAGTCATAATTTTACAATTTAAACTATCTAAAATTCTTTAACCAGTTTTTCAAATTTACAATTTATCCAACAAATTTCACCACAAAAATAATTCAATCAATGATTAATTAAACACATGCTTGTATGATTAACATCTATAATTTTAATCAATACTTTAATTCACTTTATGCCATAGGATAATTCAGACTAACTATGTGGTCCAATCTAAGTGAAACTTGAATTAGTGTTATTTTATTAACTTTTTAAAAATTTAAAGAAAACTTAATTTTTCAATTTACCCAAAGATTTAAGAAATTAATTAAATTAATTTCAGAGTTAATTAAATTATAGAATACATTTAAAAATTAAATTATATTAATAGCCATTTTAATTAAATGCATTAGAATACATGAAAAATCATGATTTTGCTCTGTTTGATATAGATTAAATCACTATTTTAGATTAAAAAATTCTTCTTAAAAAACCTTTATAAGTAAAAATATTTGAAAATAATAAATATGAAAGCAAAATACTCTCATAAATTTATTATTTATAATAAAAAGCGAATTGAAGATAACTATGATGGATTAGTGGAAAGATTAGCAGAATTTGACAAAGAACCTATACCAAAGGATTTCTTGGAAAATCTAAATGATATGTCTGAACTGTTCAGAAAAAAACGATTAGAGTTTTATCATAATAATTCAAGTAAAATATGCGTAATTGATGAAATTTTACCGTATAGTGAAGAAACAAACATTGAAACAAACAAGGTGCTTGCATTTATACATAAATACTATGAATTTAGTCGTTTAATTGTTGGTATTGATTATTTTAACGATGAAGATGAATATATAGAAAAATATTTCTCAGTAGGTGATGCAAGCTATTTTGGAGGGGGATCATGGGAGTTAACCATGAAAATTGTTCTGGGATATTATTATGGATTGCATGGCAATGAGTTAAATCTTTTTTTAAAGGATAGTGATTTAGTACATTTAATCTAGAATTTCAATCAGGATGTGATAAAATGGATGAAAAACTTATATATGAATTATTTGGGGGAAGTGAACTTTCAGAGGACTATTTAACTTTATTGGAAAATTATCAGATGACTAAAGAAGATGGAATATTAATAAGAGATGAAACAATCGAATTTGTTTCACCATTAAACAGATATGGAACTTATGAAGATTATGAAATGATGATGACTATTGATGAGTTTAGAAGACGATTTTCATACAGATTTAAAAAAATTCACAACAATGAAATAGACTTAGATGTATTAAATCAGTATAAGCCAAATAAACTGTATTGGAAGATAACAAATGACCGGGAGAAAACAAGAGAAATTTTAGAACCCTATACTGGTGAGGATTTTGTAAATGACATTTTTCTAAAAGATTTGGTGAAATATAATTTGCTTGGACAATACCTAAATATGTGCAGTATTCTTTGTAACACTCCAAGTAAAGAATTTGTTGGTCAGGATGTTCGCCAATGCTGTCTTTTGAAATTTGAAGAGCTGAATCTATTGGATAAAATTGAAGAAAAGCATCCACAATCAATGAAAGATGCAGTAAGATGTTTGATTAGCAATTTAAGTTTGGAGGAACTTGATGAAGTTTATGAAAACAGCATGGGAATATATAAAGGCATTAATCATTTCTTTTTTGGAGTGTGGATTCGAAATAGTTTTGGTCTAAATCAGAAGGTTAATTCAAGATTGGTCTATGAATGTTACACCTCCAAGCATAATGATGATTCAATTTGTAAGAAGGGACCATTATGGATGGCTGATGCAGCATCACCAATTATAGAAAAAGAATTGTGGGATGAACTTCATAAGAACTATGATAAAATTAAAAAACAAAAATTGGCAGGAAAAATTGATAAAGAAAATCCATGTTAGTGAATGTTATATAAATATTCAACTAATTAAATTTTTATTACAATCTTGTCTCCAACAAAAATATTTTCAATTTCATAATAAAAATTAAATGTATCTATTCTAACAGGATATCGGGACAATTTTTAATAATAATTTAATATCATAATTTATATTGTACTTGAATGGGTGGTTTAATTAATGGAAGTTTTAGAAGAAGATTTATTTGAAGATAGAGTTGCCTCTTTTAAAAATGCATGTTATGGGTTAGTTTTTGCTGAATTAACGTACAATGTTAATTTTAATGAAAAAATTGAGTATACTTCTAATTTATTTAAAATCATGCAAAACATCATCGATGAATTGGAAAATAATAATGTTGATTATGATTTAAGGGATTTAGATAGTATGGGAAGAATTTTTTCACCTACACGCTTAGTTGAAAACACTGATGATTCTTTCAATGTATTAAAAATATTTCCATTCATATACCTTAATTTATTTAAGCATGATTTTGATTATTCAAACGAAAATATTGAAACTAATAAATCTAAAGATTATCCATTAGTAAACTACCATGATGAAGTCGTTTTTTGTTTAGCTAATTCTATTAATAGTCATATTTCACAAGACGAAATTTATTGCAATATAATTTTTGCAAAAATTTTCTGGTTATTTGTTAGTTTCTATTTTGGCTATCAAGTGTCCGAATCCGAAAACATGTTTGAGATAATTGACAGACAATTAACTGAATTAAAAGATGGTTGTAATAGTAATAATATAAATCCTCCAGAGTGCTTTAAATTTTTATTCAATAACTTTTCAAAATTAACAACTGAAGATATCAATGCAACAGAAGGTTTTGTAAATACTGTCTATTCAGTAATTTACTCACTAAATAGTAATTCATTTTATGAATCTATTTCAAAAGCAATTAATCTTGAAAATGAATTAGGATTAACCACAGCGATTACTGGTATTATTGCAGGTTGTTATTATAACATTGATGAGAGTTTTGACGCATTAATTCCAGTGATAGATACCAATTCAAAAGAAAAAATTTCATTCAAAAAATTTATAAATGATATTCCAGATTTAAATCCTTTTTTAAATAATTTCGAAAATGCTATTGTCAAAGAACAAATAAGGCAAATAATAAGATTTATTCCATTTTTTGAAAATGCTAAAAAAAGTGATTGCTATACTTCAAAATCCCCATATCCAATGTATCCTGCTGAAATGAGATATTTTAATCATATGGTTGGTTATTCTTTAATACATGATCGGTATGTTCATCACCATTATGATGAAATAAATGAAAAATATAATGACCGATCATTTGGCAAGGATTATGCGCAAAAAAGAAAGTATATAATTAGTAAAGCGAATTTTCACGAATTAAAAGTCTACTTAAATGAATATTTGAGAGCAGAACACATGTGTGAAGGCTGGTGGGGAGAAGCTATTGATGAAAAGATTTTTTACATCATATTATTAAAATTTAAGGATTATTATGATGCTATTGATGTTAAAGATTTGGATGTTCCAGTTATATCCTATAAAAATATTTCAAAAGCAACCTCTTCAAAATTTAATGATAAATTTGACAGTAATGTTGAAAATAAACCAGACAATGAATTTGATGATATGGTTATTACAATCATAATTAATCCTAAAAATAGTGTTAATGTTGGAAACATGCTAACATTAGTTAAAGAACATGATAATTATGATGCTGAAGCTATTGCAGTTAAATTAGATGATAAAAATATAGGCTATGTTGCTAATAGTACAAATACTGTTGTTAAAGGAACAATGAGTGCCGGAAGAGTTTATGATAAAATAAATGATATAGCTCAAGCAGAAATTATTTTTATTGATATAAATAAGATTATTGCAAAAATAATTTTTTAGTATTGTAGGCATCTGATAATATGTCCAATAAAATAAAGTTAAGAAAACAAATAATAGACTATCTTTGTGGTGAGGATGATATTTCCCCAAGGTTTTTAAAATTATTGGAAGCCGGAGGAATGGGTAAAGAAGATGGATTAATCATTAAAGATATGCTAATGGAACATTTAAATGGAATATCTGATCTTGATTTGTGGTTCAACGAGTATTATTTTTACCAATATCGGTGGTGTCATGGTTTAGTCAAAGCCATTGATATTCGTGCTAATGAAGGATTAGAAGCAGCAAAAAATTTCGTAGAACCAACTCCTGACGGATTATATACAATGGATGATTATCCAAGCGAAGAATTAAAGGAGTATAGAAATTCTGATGAGTATTTGGAATTAATATCTAAGCAATTTCCGCAAACTGTAGAAGAAGCAGTTGAAGAAATAGTAAGCATTATGGATGAAAAACAAATAGAAAATGTTTTAAATTGTTCAAAACAGGAATTTATATCAAATAATCATTTTGGTATTGGATTATTCCTTAGGAATAATTATGGAGCATATAATAAAAAAGGTATTAGTTTAAGAGCAGATATTGCTAGAAAAGGAGGTCCGACATTTCCCGCAGACTCAATGTCAGGCTATCTTGTAGGTGAACTGTGGGAATATGTAAATTCCAAGTTTCAAGGCAACGAATAAAAATTATCCTCAGATAAAGAAATATGATTTTCAGCAGGCCTATAAAGGTAACCTACATCAATTAACTTATCGATTATTGCCGCAAATTCAATATCATTTAATCCATATATTCTTCTCATTTCATTTTCTAATTCTTCAATATTAATTGAACCTTCATCTTGATTATTATCAATATACTGAGTAATCCCATATATTATTTTTTCAACATAATGATATTGACGAGTTTTAGGTTCATAATTAATTTTCAATCCATTACTTCTAAACTGAAACCCTTCATCACAGCTTTTACAATAATGAGTTGGACTATCTTCATAAACAGTACATCCTCCAAGAATAACATTGCCTTTTTCTTCTTCATCAAATAATCCATCTCCTACAACATATCCATAAATTATTGGAGTAAATCTTCCTCCGCATTTAGGGCAATGCTCTGTATCGAATTTATATTCAATTTTTGAAATCCAGCCTAAATAAAAATCTTCTAATAAAGAGTAATCATCAATGGATAATTTAATCAACACCCGTTTAATGCCGTCAACAGATGCTGTATCAAAGATTATGTTACTATATTCTTCAGTTTCAAAGCCTTTTTTATAACACCACAATGCAGTTTCATATTCCTTGTTTTCTTCAAATTTACAGCCTGTTGAAGTATAATGCTCAGAACTAATATCATAAATATTTTTTAGACTTTTTAAAAAATTTAATGCATCATTCAGCCTATCTGAAGTATAATATACATACCATTTATCGTCAATAATCTTTTTATTATTTTTATCTATGTCTAAGGCAATATCATAGATATCTAAAGCTTCATCATATCGGCTTGCATAACATAAGCTCTTGCCGAGGTACTCTAAAAGAGATAAATCATGAGGTTTAACTTCTAAAAGTTTATAACAATAATTAATAGCTTCTGCACGTTTAAAATTATTTTCGTATAACTCTGCTTTATCAAACCATGCATCATAGGTCTCCATATCAACTAAAAAGAGATGCTTAAAAAATTCATCGTAATCATCAGAATATTTTTTTAAACAAGGGGATAAAATTTCATCATACCATTTAAAATGTTTTTCTCCGAAATTATTTTTAAAATCCTCACTGGCCTTTAAAAGTTTACTGTAATATTCAAAAGATTGTTTATATTTCTTTTTTTTAAATAATTTTAAAGCTTTATTTTCTAAATAAAAAAATTCCTCTTTAAAATCACGTTTTCTGTTAAAAATTTTAAACATGATCCACCAAACAAATAATTGTTGCTTTTAATTTATATTATAAAATTTTTTTAATAATAAACTTAATTAATTGTTTATTATAAATTGAACTTGGGATTCGGAAAGTCAATAATGATAATTTTATATAAAATTAATAATAAAATGGTATATTAATTAATATATACAGGTTGTAATAGCTATGGCTAATATAAATAATACATCATCCTACATGGATGAAGACAAAAAGCAAATTATCAAAGAGTCCAATTATACCTATAGGGATGCTCTTGAGGTTTCAGCATTTCTCATTGAAACCGGAAAGTTCGAAAGATTTTATAAGGAAATGCAGATTGCAGACCTTCAAAAGGAACTTAAGGAAATGGATGAAAAAGAATAACTTCAAAACTTGTCTCCCCATATGACTCTAAAAAAAAACTATTTTGGACTGCAAAATGAATATAAAATTTATTATTTCTTTTATATTTTTTATATAATAAACTTATAAATATTAGATAAGGAGCCACATCATGAACAGAATACGTTTGTCAAAATCAAGGTACTGCAAATGCGTGCAATGCAAAAAAATCCTTTGGCTGGACAAGTACAAGCCGGACAGTGCCACAGAAGATAACAAGGAAGCGATTTTTGAAACAGGAAAAAAAGTTGGCGAACTTGCAAAGGGACTGTTCGGGGATTATGAGGACATTGCCTTTGATAAGAATCTCAGCGCAATGATAGAAAAAACAGACGAATTAATGAAAAACAAACCGAACATCATCACGGAAGCGTCATTTACTTACAACAACAACTTCTGCAGCGTGGACATACTCAAAAATGACAGTGACGGAGTGGAAATCTATGAGGTCAAAAGCTCAACCAAAGTCAAGGACATTTACCTGGACGATGTCGCATACCAGTACTTTGTCCTTTCAAATCTAGGATTGAACATAAAAAAAGTATGCCTCGTCTACATCAACAACGAATACATAAGAGATGATGAACTGGACATAAGCCAACTCTTCAGCATTGAAGATTTAACCGAAACCGCATGCCAGAAGCAGGAAGAAATAAAAGAAAACATTGAGAGAATCAACGATTTCATGCAGATTCATGATAAAAATAACGAGCCTGAAACAAGCATTGAAAAGCACTGCTTTGATCCCTATTCATGCGATTTCTGGGACTACTGCACACAAAACCTGCCGAAACCGAATGTCTTTGATATAAGCGGAATGCAAAGGCGCTCCAAATTCAAGAAGTATCATGAGGGAAAGGTTTCATTCAGGGATCTGGAAAATGAAAGGATTAACCAGAAATACCTCGAACAAATCGATTTCGAGCTAAACGACAGAGAGCCTAAAATAGATAAATATGCAATTAGGCAACTGCTGGACTCCATAAGATATCCCATTTACTTCATCGATTATGAATCCTGCCAGTATGCAATACCTGAATTGCCCGGAACAAAGCCATACCAGCAGATACCTTTCCAGTACTCTCTGCACATCATCCCCGAAAAAGGCGCTCCAATAGAGCATAAAGAATATCTAGCAGAAGCTGAAGACAAAAATATTATCAGGAACTTTGCCGAGGCCATGATTGAAGACATGCCCGAGGACGGAAGTGTAATCGTTTATAACAAAACCTTTGAGGCCACACGAAACAGGGAAATCGGGGAAATGTATCCTGACCTAAAAGACGAAATGGAGCGAATCAACGGCAACATCGTTGATCTGATGGTGCCTTTCAGACAAAGAAACTATTACACAAAGGAGATGCAGGGCTCCTATTCCATAAAAAAGGTATTGCCTGCATTATACCCGGATGACCCTGAACTTGACTACGAAGAACTGTCAATGATTCACAAAGGCGATGAAGCCTCAGAGGCATTCATCAAACTAAAAGATAAAACACCTGAAGAGCAAAAAGAGATAAGAAATGCGCTGCTTGAATACTGCAAGCTCGATACATTGGCGATGGTAAAGATTTGGGAAAAGTTCAAAGAAGTGACAAAATAATAACCTGAAAAACTTTCTTTATCTATTAACAGAAGGGTTTGAGATTAAATATTTAAAACCTAATGAGTGTTAACATGTTCTGTCCGAATTGTGGAGAAAAACTAAAAGATAACGCAAAATTCTGCAATAAATGCGGAGAACGAATAGAAGAAGACACCAATATTGAAATACTAAAAAAAGACAGTGAAATCCCAAAAAAGAAAAATAAGAAAATAATCATAATTTTATCAGTAATTGTAGCAATACTGGCCATATCATTGTTATTTCTGGTTACCAATCAGGTTCAAGCAGAAATAGTCGTGCCTGACGGGTTCACATTGGAATCTAACGAATCAGGAATATTAACATATGCAAAAAATGATGCCTACGATAAGATTGATATTCAAAAATCCACCATTCCGACTAAAGATTATCCCAATGAAAATATAGCTGTTTTAAAAACGATAGTGAATAATACAGAATACACAATCACAATACATGGAAAAGATTTCCATGACTCCTACATGAGGGACATATCATCAACTGCTCAAAAAAGAATCATGTATTCCTATTTTGACCAGATGATTAGCAACGGCCATTTAGATTCAAGTCTTGATGACATTCAGTTTTACGGTGACTTTGTAGGATTTGATGTAGAATATTAATTATTAGAGGATACACATCCTCTATTTTTAATGATTTTAACAGAATGAAAAATTTTTGAAAATACATAAATTATCTTTCTTTAACCATTTTTAGTCAATGTTTCCTCCAATCAGCATGTCCAGGTTTCTTACTGGCCCTGATTTTAGCACATAATCCTTAAATTCTTTTTTGCATACTTCACCATATATTTCAGGATGCGCATAGCAAAAGCAAGAGTTCCCATATAATGCACTGATTAAAGTAGGGTCTTTTTTTAAGGCATCGTCTACAATTTCTTTCATGACACTTTGCTTGTCTTCCGGATACAGTTCCAGCCATAATTCAATCACTCTTTTTTCATATTCCTCATAGGTCATCGGATATTCCCCATCCATAATATCATCTCCTAAAAAAACCATCATTTAAAGAATATTGACATGATCCAGACGATAAATTCAATGATTGACTATCATATTCAGACACTGATTTGTGGTGACGGCATGTCTAAAAACATAGTTGTTAATAAGATGTTAGTAAAATGTTACTTATAAAGTTTTCGATAAAAAAAATAAGAGATTAGATGAGAATCTCATCTAATACGGATTAACCGGTTTCTGTGTCATGAGCCCTTCTGAAGACCAAACGGAAATCACGGCACGATTGTCGCCCGGATAGCCTCCGTCCTCATAATGGGATGACAGGGTCATTTTCACGGAA
>Ga0129307_1001365_pt1 | contig 26430 bp, 23 predicted proteins | sample P1105metagenome_FD_94437 | JGI IMG/M metagenome (GOLD analysis project Ga0129307, IMG submission 94437) | Capybara group fecal microbial communities from Wisconsin, USA - P1105 metagenome | ecosystem: Host-associated > Mammals > Digestive system > Large intestine > Fecal | place: USA: Wisconsin...
GTATCATCCTACAGTTATAAAAAAGATAAATACGTAAAAGCTCAGACCAAGCTTTCCTGGAAGCAGGATGCGTGGAAAGAGCTCAATAGCAAGGTTTATAGCCTTTATACAGAAGTAGGTAACATGCGTTATTCTTCAAGTTATACCTACAAGAAGACCTCTGTTAGCGACAACACAAAAGCAAAGGCTACTGCTAGTGGTACGGCTATAAACGGCACCCAGAGTTTAGAGATTAAGCAACTTGCTAAGACTGCATATATAACAGGCGGTAAATTGGCTGATAATATTACAAGTGAATCTTCACTTTCAGAGCTTGGTATTAGTACAGGTTCTGCTACAGGCAATGCTAAGATTCAGGTTAGAACAGGTACTTCATCTAAGACAATTGAAATTGATTCTACTATGAATATCAGGCAGTTTGTTAGTAAGCTCAATGAGGCTGGCGTGCAGGCAAACTTTGATGAGAAGAATCACAGATTCTTTATTAGCTCATCACAGTCAGGTCTCGCGGGAGATTTTTCTATCTCAGCCAATAACTCACTTGGTTTGACAAGCTTGATGAAGCTTGGTCTGTTGACAGATTCAGAGCTTGCAGATATACAATCAACTGTAAATACTGATGAGAGTAATGCATCAGGATTTAAGACCAGTGATATGGTTAAGAAGCAGTTATCGTTTACTGCTAACAACGCAGTTTTGATTGCTGATGAAGCCGGAATGCTAAAAACTCTTGAGGATATCAAGACGAACATTGCAGAGGCAAGAGCAGCGAAGGAAGCTGGAACTGCTACATTAGAGCAGGATGACTGGGTTAGATTTGCTGATGCTCTTGAGAGCAAATATGCTAAGACTTTTGGCGTAGCTACAACAACAGGAGAAGGTGACGAGGCAGTTACTACTTACTCTATTGACTGGGAAAACATCAGTGAAGATCAGCTTAAGGAATTTGCAAAGCAGATGTACACGGATGCGGAGTATACAGAGGAAGCTCAGGATGCAACTCGCAAAGAAGTAACCTCAGCTATCAATGCGATCAGAGATAAGTACATGAACCTTGCTAAGGTTAAGGCTGAGAAGTATGATACTGATGCTGAAAAAGAAGCTGCAATAGCACAGGCGCAAAGTGAATTAGACGCAACTCTTTCTGATAGAGTAAATAAGAAATGGGCAGACTACATTCAGGGTACATTTGGTGCTCATAACTCCGAGACAGATGATGGTTATGACAATTTCTGGATTCAGAGTGATAACTTGGAGCTTTCAGAGAGTGTATTTTATAGGGTAGATTTGTCATCGAAGGTTGCACTTGGGCAGGAAGAAATAAAAGCATCTTCTACTGCAACCAAGATTAACGGTCAGGATGCTGTTATCAAGCTTAATGGTGTAGAGTTCACCTCAGATTCTAACTCTATCACAGTTAACGGCTTGACTATAGAGGCATTATCAGAAACAGCAGAAGGTGCACCTATTAGCATTACTGTTTCCAACGATATTGATGGCATTTACGACAAGATTAAAGACTTCCTCACAAGTTATAACAACTTGATGAACGAAATGCAAAAGCTATATAATGCAGACTCTGCAAAGGACTATGAGCCACTTACTGACGATGAAAAGGCAGAGATGAATGAAGACCAGATTGAAAAGTGGGAGCAGAAGATTAAGGACTCACTTCTTCGTCGAGATAGTAGTTTGAGTAGCATTATATCAACAATGACAATGGCTATGATGAAGACCTACGAGGTTAACGGCAAGAAGGTTTCATGGTCTACATATGGAATTCATACACTTGGAACCCTCAATTCTGAAAAGAATGAAGGATATGCTTATCATATTAATGGTGATTCAGAGGATAGCAAGACTTCTGGAGAAAAGGACAAGCTTAGAGTAGCTTTAGCCGAAGATCCAGATGCTGTAATAGATTTCTTAAAGCAGGTTACAACTGGTCTATACAAAGACATAGATGCAAAGATGAAATCTACATCAGTTAAATCTATTTACACTGTTTACAATGATAAGGAAATGGCTTCAGAGTACTCAGATTACAGCAAGTTAATCAAGACTTGGCAGGATAGAGTTACTGAGATGGAAGATTCTTATTATAAGAAGTTCTCTCAGATGGAAGCAGCCCTTGCAAAATTACAAAGTAATTCATCTTCAATAACTCAAATGTTGGGAGGATGAAGAAAGTAAGTATTTGCGACGATATATATAGTAGGAGGCGGTTTATATGACACCAATGAACGGGTACGATGCATATGCAAAGAACAGAATACTTACAGCTTCTCCAGCAGAGCTGACACTTATGTTATATGAAGGTGCAATAAAGTTTTGCAATATCGCGATTGTTGCTTGCGAGAATCATGATATCGAAAAGGCTCATATTAACATTCGTAAAACGGACCGTATTATAGAAGAGTTCGAAATTACACTTGATGAGAAATATCCTGTTGCTAAGGATTTCCACGCGGTATATTCTTATCTTAGAAGTTGCTTAAGACACGCTATGATAGATAAGAATCCAGAGACCTTACAGGAAGTGCTCAAGCACTTGCGCACAATGCGCGACACCTGGAAGGATGTCATGAGGCTTACGGCAAACGGCAAAAAGCTTGATGGGCAGGCAGATATAGCAGGTTAATTTAATCAATAATCACAAAGGCTACCTCAATATGAGGTAGTCTTTTTTAGGCTTCATATGATAATATAAAAATAGAAAAATTTGGGAGGCAATCACATGGACAATATGGATTATGTAGTAATGCTCAGGGAATCCCTAGAGAAAAAGGCAGATATCTTAAGAGTTCTTCAGATTAGAAACAAGGAGCAAGCTGCAATTCTGCAGGATCCTAATACATCTCCAGAAGACTTGGAGAAAAACATGGATATGAAGTCTGAGCTTATCGAGCGAATCATCATGCTTGATGAGGGATTTGAGCAGCTTTTCAATAGAGTTAAGGCGATAATTGATTCAGATAGAGATACTTACGCTGATGAAATTCGCCTAATGCAGGACCTTATCAAGCAGGTAACGGCTCTTACTGCAGACGTGGAGGCCAGTGAATACAAAAATAAGGAATACGCCAAGACCAGATTTGCCAACATCAAGAAGGATGTCCGTGAAATAAAGCGGTCTAATGAGGTGGTTTCCTCATATTATAAGAACATGATGGCCCACAACAAGGCTGATGATCCAGCCTTTTTGGACAAGAAAAAATAAGAATTTATATGCATTTTCATCTATTTTAATGAAAAAATAAGTGATTTTTTATAACATTTTTTAACGTATTTACGAATCCCGTAAGCTCAGGAAAATCAAGGCTTGCGGGATTTTTTTGAATTGACCTCAAAATGAGAAAATTGAAAAAAATAAAAAAAATTTTCAAGAAAGGGTAAAGTTTTCACAGGTAGACACGATAAATAAGGTGTAAGGAATAATCACCTTACAAAATCGAATTCGAATCTTAATTTAAATTTAATAACCAAGGCCAGACACGGATGTTGGGCTATCACAAAAACGGATTTAAATGCTAAAAGGATTTAGCAGAATCTCATGGAGGAATTTTATTATGGTAGTACAACACAACATGCAGGCAGCTAATGCTTCAAGAACTTTGAACATTACAACAGACTCTCAGTCAAAGTCTACAGAGAAGCTTTCATCAGGTTATAAAATCAACAGAGCAGCTGATGATGCAGCAGGACTTTCAATATCTGAGAAAATGAGAAAGCAGATTCGTGGTCTGACTCAGGCTTCTACAAACGCATCTGACGGTGTTTCTTCAGTACAGACAGCTGAAGGTGCCCTCACAGAAGTTCACGACATGCTTCAGAGAATGAACGAACTTGCAGTACAGGCAGCTAACGGAACAAACTCAGAATCTGATCGTGATGATATCCAGAACGAAATTGATCAGCTTTCACAGGAAATTGACCGTATCGCATCTACTACTAAATTTAATGAGACATTCCTTCTTAAGGGCGATATAGGATTAAAGAGAATGTATATCTCAGCTCATGACGCAGGTCTTGACGGAACTCTTATCCAGAACACAACAAAGGCTACATTTACAATGGAGTCCCTCGAAGCAGGTGAGAAGTACAGAATCGGTGGTATCCAGTACACAATCGGTGCAGAGACAAATGCAGAAGTAGCAAAGGCATTACACCTTGAAAAGAAGCTTACAGGTGGTACAACAAAGGATGACCCAGGTGTATGGAACCTTGACGCAGGTGATACAATTTCTATCGATGGTAAGACTTATACAATCAATCCTAAAGAGGTTGGTTCGGATATCGCAAACGCAAAGGTTACAAATGGTTACCTTAACAAGCTCATCACAGATGGTTCTACAATTAAGTACAATGGTAACGAAGTAACAAGATTCTCTACATCATACAACAAGGAAACAGGTATTGATGATGCTAACGTTACACTTATCAAGGCTACAGCAGCTTACAACATGGTAGCAACAGAGCTTAAGGCAGCATCTTCAGTAGGTGCAACAGATGGCGCAGCTTCAATCATCGACAAAGATGACGCAGATGAGAACGGTGTAGGATCAGTATGGGAAAAGGCTGAAATTACAAAGACTATCGCTGGTGAAGAAAATGAGACAAAGGTTACATCAATCAGCTTTACACTTAGCAAGGGTTATGTAAACATCCAGAACGCACTTACACTTAACCTTCACGTTGGTGCAGACGCAGCTATGACAAACAAGATTAACGTTACTATCGAAGCTATGAACTCTAAGTCAATCGGTATCAACGGTATTAACGTATCAGACGCAACAGGTAAGGCTGCAACATACGCAATCGACGCTATCGCAGATGCACTTCAGAGAGTATCAGCTCAGAGAGCAGAACTTGGTGCTATCCAGAACAGACTAGAGCACTCTATCAAGAACCTTGACAACGTAGTTGAGAACACAGAAGCAGCAGAATCTCGTATCCGTGATACAGATATGGCTGATACAATGGTTGAGTACAGCAAGAACAATATCTTACAACAGGCTGGACAGTCAATGCTTGCTCAGGCTAACCAGGCAACTCAAGGTGTTATGAATCTTCTTCAGTAGAATTGAAAAATTCATCAGAATTTTTAGAACAAAATATCATTCCCCACCTCATCAAAGAGGTGGGGATATTACTAGAAAGAACTATTGGACAAAAAAGTAACAAAGTAAACAATCTTTTACTTCATATTAGCCTTCTCCTTGAGGAGAAGGGGGACCGCGAAGCGGTGGATGAGGTGAAATTTCAGATATGAAATGAGGATAAGTCTTATGGCATATTTTACAAGAAATAAGATGTTGACAATGGTTTTAGAGCTATACACATTCAATAACAGATTTGCAAATGGTTCAACTGGAAATGATTCAGAAGATCTAAAAGCTTTAATAGCTTGTCAGCAGAAAGCCTTAGTATTAGGTGAGTATCTTGAATCAATGGGCATGGATTACACAGATATCGTAGAAAAGTTTGAAAAATACTGCAACATGATTTACGATATAAGTGAGAACCTCAATGACACAGACTTGGTTATAAATAACAAAATATTAATCCAAAGTATTCTCGTGGAAATATTAGAGGATATTGAAAACAGAATAGTAGAAATCAGAAGTATTGATATTTATGACTTTAGAGGACTTGTTGAAGCTCCAGGCGAGAAGCTTATAGTAAGCAAAGAAATCAATCGACTCATTGATTCTTGCCTAAACAGCGCAGGACCACTCGATGAAGGACAAGAAATGTACAGACCTCTAGTTGTAGGAACCTATTAAAAATAAGTCAAAACTATTCTCGGTTTTTAAATTAATTAGGATATCAAATAAATATTAAGAGGCTCGTCTATTGACGAGCCTTTTCTGTTAGGGGGAGCACATGAATAACAAACCAAAAACAAAACTTCTTACAATTTCTTTATTATGCTGTGGCAGACCTGAGACAACGGAGCGTTGCCTCAAATCCTTGATGCCAATTCGTCAGGCTATCGATTCCGAAATTCAGGTAGTTGATACAGGTTGTTCCAAGGAAACCAGAGCTATCATAGAAAAATATGCTGATGAAGTCTTTGAATTTAAATGGATAAATGATTTTGCAGCGGCTCGCAATTTTCAGCTTGATCAGGCTAACGGCAAAATGTTTTTATACATTGACGACGATGAATTCTTCCTAGATTGCACATATATAATCGATTTCTTCAAGCAGCCAGATTGCACTAGCTACAATATCGGTGGGTACTTTCAGCGTAATTACCTTGATATGGAGGGTAAGGAGTACCAGGATATCGAGGTTGTCAGAATGTGCAGCGTTACTCCAGAAACCTGCTTTAAGGGCAAAATTCATGAGTATATAGAGCCAGCCTACGGCAATGCAATGTTTATGGACGCAAGGGCCGGTCACTTTGGATACGTCTACGCTTCCCAGGAGGATAACATTAAGCATTCCCTAAGAAATATCCCTCTTATCAAGGAAATGATGGTTGAGGACCCAGACAATTTTCGTTGGCCTTACCAACTGGCTCAGGAGTACAAGGCAATTGGCTACAACAAAGAGCTGTTTGATGTATGTAAAGAGAGCTTTGATAGAACAGGAACAGATAAAGATACAGATGTTATAAGATACCGCGGAAGCTTCGCCTGTGGCTTGGTAATTGCCATGGCTAGGCTTGAGATGCTAGATGAGATAATAGACTTCTACGAGGAGGTCAAAAAGAAAGATTTAATCATGCAGCTACCGCTGGCTAAGATCGCATATTATGTGGCAAAGGTTTATTTCATTAGAGATGAGAATGAAAAGTGCGAAAAGGAAATAGATTTCTATTTTAGGACCTACGATGAAATCGGTCATGACGTTGGAATGGTCTATATCCAAGGCGGACTTTTTGCAAGTGATACCTTTGATGATACCAATTTAAATCTCATGTATTGCTACGCTATGACCTGTGGATTGCGCCGTGATGACTATGGTCCATTGGTACATTACTATCGTAGACTTAGTTGGGATTCTCCTGTTGTTAGAATCAATAGGGGATTTCTTTCTACTTTGCTACAGAAGGCTGCAGAAGTTGGATATAAGAAGGAAATCCGTGATGTTTTAAACAAATTCTTTACTACAGAAGGATTTAGAAATGTGCTTGAAAAAGCTATAGATGAGATGAGTGCATCTTTAAATGAGAATGCACTTATCAATCTTAAAGAGGCCTTCAAGACAACTGAAGGAGAAAAGGAACTGGGTCTTTTCATGGATGTTCGTATCCTTGAAAATGAGATTGCAAACGTAGATTATTGGGATAATTACAGACAAATCATCGATGTACTTGAAGCCTACGCTCAGCTTACAATCAAGTGGCAGACGGCTCACGATACTCTATTTAAGAGCGATGAACCTGCTGAGCTTGCCCCAGAGACGATAGTGGGCTGCGGCATTAATGACTTTATTAAGTATGCTAACGACAATCCAACCAAGAGTCTTACTATCATAAAGGAGCTCTTTGGAAAACGCTCGGCCCTTACTAATATTTTGACTGAGCTTTCTAGGCTATATGGACAAAAGCAAAAGGTGCTAGCAGCTAAATCATCTGACCCAGTCAAATATGAGGAGATGTATAACCTTGAGGAGCAGGTGCTACATCAGATAGCAGAGCTGGATGAAACAGGTAAAACTGATGAAGCGGTTGCGGTATATCAGCAACTGGTAGAAATTATCCAAAATACATTTGGAGTTGATACCTTACACATTTAAGTTTTCTAAGCCTTCCCCTGGGGGAAAGCAACATTTACTGTAAAATCATATATGAGCCAGTAGTAGACAAGCTAATATATTACTAAAGCGAAACGTGTTAGTTGAGCGTAGTAATATATTGCTTGTATACGTAACTGGCGGACTAAATTTTTTGAGAGGCTGACATGAAAATTTTAATGTATCGCTGGAAAGCCTATAACTACAAAGACATTAAGTACACATTTGAAAAGCTTGGATACGAGATTGAGGAGGTTTACCAAGACCTCCTTAATTATGATGTGGACAAGGAGTTTGCGGCCAAACTCAAAAAAATGATTAAGTCAGACACTTACGAGTTCTTCTTTACAGTTAATTATTTTCCTTTGATTTCAAATGTCTGTGAGGAATGTGGCTTGCTTTATGTGTGCTGGAGTTGCGATAATCCACTTATATCCATGTATCACAAGTCAGTTTTCAACAGTGTCAACAGAATCTTCCTCTTTGATATTACAAACGTGGAAGAATTCAAAGGTATGGGGGTGGATAATGTTTATCACCTACCACTTGCTGTGGATACTAATCGCTTGGATTATCTATTTGCAAATTCTAACGATTTGGATGAATACAAGAATAACATCAGCTTTGTAGGCTCCTTATACGAAAAGAATTCTTACGATAAAATGGAATACACCCTGCCAGAGTATTTGAGAGGTTATTTCGAGGCTACCATGGAAGCGCAAAAGGATTTACAGGGTATAAATATCATCGATAGAATGCTTACGCCAGAGATTTTAATGGAGCTTGAAACATATTTTGAATTGGATAAATCAGAGGATTCTCTGTCAGATTTAAACTTGATTTTTTCAGTGACAACCCTTGGTTTTAAGATTGCAGAAAAGCAGCGAAGAAGCATTATGATAGATCTTTCAAAGCATCATGATGTAAGCATCTACACCAATTCAAATGTCCATGACTTGATAAAGGTAAATTATCGCGGCAGCGTGGACTACTGGAGTGAGATGCCAAAGGTATTTAAGGAATCCAAGATCAATTTAAATATGACTATTCCTAATATCAAAAGTGGTGTACCCCTTAGAGTTTATGATGTTTTGGGCGCAGGAGGATTTCTGATATCCAATTTCCAAGCGGAGATGCCAATGTTTTTTGAAAATGAAAAGCATTTTGTTTGGTATTACAATCAGAGGGATTTATTAGAAAAGGTAGATTATTACCTAAAGCATGACACTGAGCGTCAGCAAATTGCTAGAGCAGGGCAAGAATTTGTCCGCAAGAACTGCACCTATGAAGCTCGCATCCAAGAACTGCTATCAAAGCTATAGTAAATGATAGTAGCTCAAATCTGATAAAAGAAATAAAAAAAGCTTCTAGTAAGTAACAATTGTAACTGTCACTAAAGCGAAACATGTTCGTTGAGCGTAGTGATAGTTAAATTGTTACTGTAACTAGAAGCGTAGTATTTATAAATTTTGAGTTCTACAGTCCATAATTCATCATCATGCCCGAGTAAGCACTAGTAGCATACGGCGCTGTCAGAGTCTTGCCAGGGTTCTTGTACTCTACAACAGCCTTGTCCATGTAGGCCATCGGATTGATTGAAGCTTTGGTGGCGGCTGTGCTAATTGCTGCCTTTAGCTGATTTAATGTGGCAAATGCCTGCTCTCTGCTGCCATTGTTGATAGCATCTGAAAGAGTAGTGGAATCCAAAGAAAGATGTCCTAAAGCATCGGCCGTTATACCAACTACTGCAAGACTTCCGGCCATGCCCTTTGCAATAGCAGAAATCTCGTTAAATAAAGCACGATTCTGGTGAGAACCAGTGTATTTTAATCCAACATCTATCATACCATTGTAGCTATTAAGCAACTGGCTGACACCATTAGAAAGAGCCTCAGTATCATTCATCAAGCCAACTCTAACATTGCCTTTGCTAGGAGCAAGTAAAGCCAACTCGTAAATCTTGTTTACAGTAAATGTATTGGACAAAGACTGATGCTCAACGCCATTTAACTTGAAGTTGGAGTTAGATGGTGGCTGAGAAACCTTGTCAATACCAAGTGTGTTCAACTCTCTCCATGCAATATTAGAAGAAATCTTGAACAGGTAATCCTCATTTTCGGAAATACCCGTTGATTTAGAACTAATCTCAACGGCATTTTCACCCTTGGAGTTGGTTATCAATCTTGCGCTAAGTCCAACATTTGAAGTGTTCAGCAAGCGTACAATCTTGTTCTGAACCATAAAATTGGTCTCGCCTCGATTAACGTTGAACTGGAACTCGTAAGAGTGGCTGCGAATATCCAAATCAAAGGAATATTGACCCTCTTGGAAATCGTGGCCGGTAGGCTCTAAATAGTTGCCTATGTTAATCTGTGGCTTCGCCAAAGAATCAACTTCTATAGTAAATTCTTCTGCTTCCTCAGTGTTGCCCCCAACATAGAGAACATCAACGGAATCTGGCTGAGAAGAATGAGCCATGCGCTTGTTAAGGATGGTTGAAATATCATCTCCGCCTGATGACAAATTGGAAACAGAAAGAGACATAGCATTAGCGTGCTCTTTAATATCAATAGCAAACTGCCCCAAATCAGACGTATCCTCAATCTTGTACAGAGGGGACTCTTTGTTGGCCTTAATTATTTTGTTGTAGGTATCGCGTAGTTCACTTTTCTTGTGAGATTCATACCGAGAACCTATGTTATCGCCATAGGTGGTCATGAAATAATTATACGCAGTATCTATGCGTGACATAAGACGCCCCTCCTTTCTTCCTTGAATTTTATGTGTGACAATCCTTTGTCTACTCCGGGACATAGATAGCTATATTTATACTTATAGTTACTATCATAATATCACAAGTCAAATGTTTTGAAAACCCCCTAGATTTAGAGATATTATCAGAAAACTCAACTATATATTGGTGAAAACAAGGGATTTTACAGTCATTCTAGAAAATAGGCTGCCACGAAAGGGCAAATAAAAACTCCACTACATTTTAAGAAATGTAATGGAGAATTAATCTAACTATTTACTTTAATAACTTTGCCGGGATTGCCTACAACTACGCCTCCAGGAGGAACATCCTTTGTGACAACTGCATTGGCTCCGATTACAGCACCTTTACCTAAAGTTATAGGACCGATAACAGCTGCGCCTGCGCCAATATCGACACCATCCTCCACAACAGGAACACCGCGACCGTTAGTACCTATTACAGAACCTTGCCTTATGGTAACGTTGTTTCCAACCACAGCATCGGTATGAATAACGATGCATGAGAAATGATCAATCATAAATCCAGAGCCGATATGTTTAACATGGCTTGGGATATCTATGCCGTATTTCACAGATATGCTATGAAACTTAAGTCTTGTGATAAAAGCAAGTGGCTTCATCCATCCATGAGAGTTTTGGTAGCAAAGCTTGCGATACCAATGACTCCAAGCGTAGCCTGGCTTTGTGTGATATATCTTGAACCTTCCCATGAAGGACCAGTCCGAAGAATATCTAAGAAAGTCGCTTTTAAGCAGTTCTTTGTACTCTTTACGTTTCATCCTAGCTCCTTATATATTTCAAATAATTTGTCACAGTATTCATTGATATTATTATAAGCTAAGGCACGGGCAGATGCACCCTTAGATTTTTGCTGGTAAACGCTCTCATCTGCAAGCAATTCCTTGATGGCGCCCACATAGTCGTCTGCCTCATTACAAATATAGCCGCAGCTATCATCTATTATGTTTACAAGGCCTCCATTTGCAGTGCCTACAACAGGTTTTTGAAGGGCCATGGCCTCTAATGCAACAAGACCAAAGCCTTCCCATTTAGAAGGCATGACTTGTACTTTGGTACTTGCCATGTAGTCGTAGGAATTCTTTTTAAATCCCTCTAAAATAAGCTTACCGCTTAAATTGTTATCAGATATAAATGCAGCCAAATCATCATACAATTCACCGCCACCAACGACTCTAGCAAGGGAGATTGTACCATCCTCTAGGAGAGTTTTAGCGATATTTGCAAAAAGAAGAGGATTCTTTTGCTCGGTTAAACGGCCTACAAAAAGTATATCGCTGGCTAAAGCTGAAGGGTCCAAATCAGGATTTACCTGAGAGGTAACACCTTCCACAGAAAATGGATTGCCCACAATAGTGATAGGACATTTGAGCTTGCCTGTGTATCTATATTCATTTTTAACAGCTTCAGAAACCATAAGTATATGGCTGATGTATTTGCATGCCATTAAATAGGAAATAGTCTTGTAATGAATTTTTTGAATCCATGGTGGATTGTTGTGTAGATGAGAAACCACAGGAACCTTGCCCTTTAATGCGTAAGCGCAAAGTACGCTGGCAGTGAAATCGTGAGCGTGGACAACACTAGGGTGTAGCTCATCAACAGCCTTTTGAATTTCGGAAATTGTAAGTTTTGGAATGCCTCTATATTTGTCAGAAAGACCAATAGAATTGAGCTTATCTTCAATAGGACCGCGAGGTGCCATATAAATGAAATCCTCGCGGTCTGATAACCCTTTTATAATCTGGCATACTACGTTTTCTGCACCAGAATAGATATTAGATTTGATTACGTGTAGAATCATTGTGCTTCATTCTCCTCGCTAGAGTAACGGGTGATGGTGCTACCGTATTCATAGGTATCTAAGAATTCATGGTATTCCTTAAATGACTTAGGGAATTCCTTATTAAATGCTTTTGCAATATCGCCATTGTAAAGCTTTACAGAATCATCGCCATCAATCGAGCTAACCTTGATAGTGGCAATATCTTCACCATTAAAAACCCTGACGGCCTTCTTTCCGGCAGAATAACCGATGATATATGGGTCGGTGAAAAGTGTAACAAGACTGTTAGCACCTATTGAAGTGTCGCCTGCCACAAGCACTACACCAGAATCTTTACAAACAGAACCGATAGTCTCCATTTGGTCTGTAAGCATACTTCCGAAAGGAATGTAGATGGCAGAGCATTCGCTACAAGCTTCTTGGATTCGCTCGTCTATTGTGGAATCAGCTACGTCTTGAATATTTTCGGTTTTTTTAGAATCGTCGGCATCAGAATCCTTTTTAGATTCTTTGTCAGAGGTCTTCTTGGAATCCTTATCAGAATCCTTTTTGTTATCCTCTGACTCGTCCTCATCAGAAGTCTCCTTAACAGGAACAGTCTTGCCTGTCTTCCAGAAAGCCGAAACAGTAGCAACCCTAGTAGAAGATGGTGCGTTAAGACCGAGGATGGAATCGTCTCCAAGAGACTCAACAACATTATTCATGCCTTCCTTAGCAGAAAATGCAACGAACTTACTTGGAGTGAGAGCAGTTGAGTTCTGTTGCTCAGGAGTAACTGAAGCTGTGTTGCTGGCAGGAACAATATATTCCTTCCAAGGAATACCTGCTTGGTCTAAGTAAGCTTCAAAAATCTCGTTTTGATAGATGGAATCAGTATCCTCAGGTGAGAATAAAATACCTACAGTCTGTAAGTCGTCAGTTGTCTCAATCATTAGAGAAACCTGATCAACAATGCTTGGTTTTGAGCTGACACCAGTAACATTCATGCCTGTTGTCTTGTCCCAAGACTTTCCATTTAAGCTGGCAATCCTAAGCGTACCCTTAAAGTCTACGATACCAGTAGCGACGATAGGAACGCTATCAGTTGCTGCTACTGCAGAGGAAAGGGTTTGCTTGCCTACAGTAAAAATCAAATCATAGGAACCGCTTGCAGCAGAGGATGCCATATCGTCACTTGACTTGTCCTCTGAAACAGTGGATGTCTTGATTTTGAAATGTTCTTCACCTAACTTATCAGACAATGCATCAGAAAAACCTTGAAGTATAATTTTGTCATAATCATTGTCTTCTGATAAAAGTGCTGATATATTATAAACATACGAATCCTCAGAGGATTCTTCTATCTTTTCTGAAACGGCATCTTTCTTAGAGGATTGACCGCATCCAATCAGTGTCAATGCCGAGGTTGTTGCCAACAATATACTAATTAATCTTTTTTTCATATTATTCCTTTCAAAGGTTTATCTAGTTATCCCTTGTGTTTTAGCTATTAAATTTTAATTAGAAATAACAAATAAGTCAAATTGGAGAAATAAATGTTATTTAATATAAGAAGTATTATAGCCGCATGCATAGGGTTATTGTACCCAAAACGATGTGTGGCATGCGAAAAAGTTTTATTGAAAATAGAAAAAGATTTGGGCATTTGTAGGGAATGTTCCAAGAAAATTAGGTTGGTGGGGCAGGATGCTTGTATGAAATGTGGAAGCCCTATATCTAACCTAATAGATGAATACTGCAATAATTGCATAAAGACAACTCATCACTTTAAACAGAGCAAAGCTGTCTTTAGATATGAAGGGCCAATGAAGGAGTCTATGTATCGCTTTAAATATAATAATAGGAGGTGTTATGGCAAGGCCTACGCCAAACAAGCTGTAAATGTATATGGTAAATGGATTAGGCAAAAGGGGATTCAAGTGATAGTTCCGGTTCCTATGTATAGACCCAAGGAAAAATTGCGTGGCTACAACCAGGCCACAGTCTTTGCAAATGAGCTTGGAAGATTGACGGATATACCGGTTGTCAAGGACTTAATACTACGTAATAAAGAAACTGAGGCAATGAAGGGCTTGGGCCGGCTAAAAAGAAAGAAAAATTTGTTAAATGCCTTTACTTTGGCCGAAAATGAGTTACAATTTAGAAAAGTACTTGTAGTAGACGATATTTATACAACTGGAACGACCATGGATAGTGTTGCGAAGGTTTTAAAAAATGGGGGTGCAACTCAGATATACGGATTATGTATCTGTATTGGCGAGGCACAATAGAAACAGGAGGTAGCGGTTATGGAGGTTCGTAACTGTAGAAATTGCGGTAGATTATTTAACTACTTGGGAGGCATGAATATTTGTCCTGCTTGTAGGGAAATCGTGGAAGAGAAGTTCCAGCAGGTCAAGGAATATATTCGTACCAATCCACGTGCCAACATTCAGGAGATTGCTGACGACAACGATGTGACAACAAGCCAGATTCGCCAGTGGATTAGAGAAGAGAGACTACAGTTTGCGGATGACTCACCTGTTGGTATTGAGTGTGAGGGCTGTGGTGCTACAATCAAGACTGGCAAATACTGTGATTCTTGTAAGACCAATATGGCAAATATTCTTAAGAATTCTATCAATAAACCAAAGGCTCCAGAGTCAACTTCAAAGCGTCAGCCACATGATACCAAAATGCGATTTTTGGAAAAATAATTTGAATCTATTAATACCTACCGATAATACTCGGTAGGTATTTTATTTTAAGAGGCTTTTATGCTATACTGATTCTGAATTATTGCGTAAAAGAGGATATTGGTATGATAAATGAAGAACGCGTTAGGCACATGACGGCTATGGCAGTCTTCGAAAAAGAGCTTGGTCCTGAGTATCAACCAATGCTCCGTTACTCTAAAAAAGAATATATCGCCTTACACGGTTGGGGAGGATTTCTGGCAGGCACACTTTTCTATGGTGCAGTTTACGCCTTTATTGTTTTATATTTGGTAAGTAACGTTATCGAGAATCTCTCGACAATGTATATTTTGTTGATTGCGCTTGCGGGACTATTGGTCTATGCAGCGTATATCATCATACATGTTCACAATGCTAGACGCCGCGCTGCTAAGCAATATAAGCGTGGAAAGCGCCTTATCAAGGAGTTGGCTTATCGCTACGAAAAGCTTAACGACATGTACGAGGCAGAGGTACAGCAAACCAAACCGATACTTGCAAGAGATTACGAAGAATACAATGACTAGAGGATAATTTTAATGAATGCTTTTATTAGGTTACGAGACGACATCAGGAGATTCATTTTATCTCGTGAAATGCTTTTCTTAAAAATATGGAGTGCCCTCATAGCTTTTGTTGGCCTTATGTGTATCAAAGTTAATTTTGGATACAACAAGACAATCAGCAAGATTTGGGTTTCCATTATCATTGCAATTATATGTGCGTTTTTCCCTATTCAGGGAGTCTCATTAATTCTAGCAATAGTTTTACTTATTGATTTGGCGGCACTAAGCCCACAGGTTGCTCTTGTTGCACTAGGCCTGATGATAATTGGCTACATCGTTTGTGCATATTTTAGAAGCAAGAATACTTACAATATGGTCATGGTGCCTATTTGCTATGCATTCAAAGCGCCTTATGCCATGGCGCTTGGTACAGGATTATTGTCAAATATCAATGAGTTGGCCTCAGTTATTTGCGGTACAGTCACAGCATATTACCTACATATTATCAAGGATAATGCTAAGGCGATATTAGATGAGGCAGCTGATGTTACCGTCTTTTCCTTATTACAGGATCAGATGCTTACCAACTAGATGTTTTATTTCCTATTGGTAGCAATGGTAGCGATGTTTTTAGTTGTGTATTTGTTACGCCAGTCAAGCATCAATATGTCTTGGATTATTGCGGATGTGGCAGGTGTGGCTGTTGAGTTTATTATAATGCTTGCAGGCTACTTGTTTACAAGCACAAAGGGTCAGATTCCAAATCTTATCACGGGCAACATCATCGTTCTTGTGATTGGATTTATATTAAATTACTTCATATTAGATCTTGATTATTCTCGAATTGAAAAAGTTCAGTTTGAGGATGATGACTACTATTACTATGTAACAGCAGTTCCAAAGATTCGAATTGTTGAAGAAGACAAAGAAGTCAAGAAATTTTAACGCAAACCTTAGGGTAGTTAGGGAGTGAATCAGTGGACAGTGTGTTCAATTCTATAGAGGTTGTCATAAGTGATTTCGTTAGTATTCCAGAAGTAAACCCTATAGACGTCATTGAGATTTTTATAATTGCATATTTCATGTACCACCTGCTTGTTTGGGTTAAAAACAGCAGGGTATGGATGCTTGTAAGGGGTGTTATTATCATCCTGTTGTTCTTTGTTCTTGCAGCTGCGCTAAACATGAACACAATTCTCTGGTTAGGAGAGAAGTTGGTTACAGTTGCAATGACAATGCTTATAGTGGTCTTCCAGCCAGAGCTTAGAAGAGCACTCGAGCAGATTGGACGACGGAAAATCACCTCTTTATTTTCGTGGAACATTTTAAAAACTGGCACCAAGAAATTCGACGACACTACCATTACAGGTATGGTTACAGCCTGCTATGAAATGGCAGCAGTTAAGACAGGTGCCCTCATTGTTGTGGAAAACGACATGCAGCTTACAGAGTTTGAGCGTACAGGTATAAGTCTTGACGCCCTTGTTACTAGACAGCTGCTTATCAATATATTTGAGAAAAACACACCGCTTCACGATGGTGCAGTTATTGTCAGAGGCGATAGAGTGGTTTCGGCCACATGCTATCTTCCTTTATCTGACAATATGGGCTTGTCCAAGGATTTGGGCACAAGACATCGTGCGGCAGTAGGTATAAGTGAGGTTTCTGACTCTCTTACAATAGTTGTTTCAGAGGAGACTGGTACAGTTTCTTATGCAAGAGAGGGACGTATCGTTAGAGACGTCAAGGAAGATGAGCTTATATCAGAACTTAAGAAGATTCAGAGTACAGAAATAGAACAGCTAGATCCAGAAACAGCTGAAAAGGAGGGCCAGGCATGAAGCAAAAGATTATTAACGCCCTCACAAGAAACTTCGGACTAAAGCTACTTGCCCTAGTATTTTCATTCCTACTATGGCTTGCAGTAGTTAATGTAGACGATCCAACTGTGCCTAAAACACTCCCTGTCCGCGTCAACGTTATTAACGAGGATGTTTTAAAGGACAAAGGAATGACATACAAGCTGAAGGATGGCATAAACATAGTTAACGTCAAGTTCAGTGCAAAGCGTTCCATAATGGAAAAGATTAGTTCTTCAGACTTTACAGCTACAGCTGACATGGAGCAGCTTCAAAACGAGGAGAGAGTTCCTGTAACAGTAGTGGCAAATTCTTACGAAAATGCCATCAAGATTTCTGAAAAGCAGAACTACTTGCTTGTGGAGCTTGAGAAGGAAGAATCAAAGCGATTTGCAATAGAGGCAAAGACAACTGGCACCCTAGAGTCAGGGCTGGAGGTTGAGGAGCTTAAATGCAGCCCAACGGTTATCACTGTAAAGGGTCCAGAGGGAGAGGTTAACAAAATTGCCAAGGTTGAGGCACTAGTTGATGTGACAGACAACACCAGCGATTTCACTGATGTGGCAGTCCCTAAGTTTTACGACAAAAAGGGTATTGAAATTAAAGATCTATCAGATTTGAGATTTTCTGTTAACTCAGTTAATGTCAGTGTTCATTTTGCAAATAGAAAGACAGTTGATATAGTGCCAAAGACAAGCGGTACTTTGTCTTCTAATCTTACTCTAGATGAGATTAAGACAGACCCTTCTTCGGTAATTATCATGGGTGAGCCAGAAGCGCTTAACAATGTTTCAAGCATCACCATTCCAGATTCAGTTATCAATCTGTCTAATCTTAATGGTTCATTTACGACATCGGTAGATATCAGTTCATATTTGCCAAATGGAGTATCCCTAGCCGAGGGCTCTCCATCGCGAGTAACTATCTACGTGCTGATGGCAGGAGAAAGCCACAAAGAGGTTGAAATCCCTGCATCCAACATCAGCTTTACAAATGTTGTTAATGGTCAGACAGTTGCCCTCAATGATAGCAATATCAAGGTCAATGTATTTGGCTCAGAGGACAGCCTCAAAAAGCTGGACGTTTCACAAATCAAAGGAACTATTGATTGTTCAACGCTTACTATTGGAGATAAGCATAATGTTGTAGTGCAATTTGATAATCCAGATGGCATTACAATTCAAAATACATCGGTTTCAGTTGCAGTTGCAGAGGACAAGAATTCCAACGCTCAGTCGACAGATAACACCGAGGGAAATGAGGAATAAAATGGGAAGATTATTTGGAACAGATGGAGTTAGAGGTGTAGCAGGCTCCGAACTTACTATAGATTTAGCTCGCTCACTTGGACAGGCAGGTGCCTACGTTCTTACAAAAGAGGCATCACATCAGCCAACAATCATTGTTGGATGCGATACACGTATTTCTGGAACAATGCTTGCATCAGCACTTATGAGTGGTATTTGCTCAGTTGGTGCCAATGCAGTATATGTAGGAGTTTTACCTACTCCAGCAATTGCATATCTTACACGCAAGCACAAGGTTGATGCTGGCGTTGTTATTTCTGCGAGTCACAACCCAATGGAGTTTAACGGTATAAAGTTCTTTAACGGCGATGGCTTCAAGCTCTCAGATGCATTGGAGGATGAGATTCAGGAGCTTATCGAAAACGACATGAAGGGAGTAAATCTTCCTACAGGTGCTGAGATTGGAAAGATTGATTTCAGATTCGACCTTGGTCGTGAGTATGTGGATTTTCTTAAGCAGACAGTTCCTATGGATCTATCAGGACTAAAGATTGTTATCGATTGTGCTGAAGGTGCATCATATCGCACAAGCGTAGCTTGCCTATCAGAAATGGGCGCAGAGCTTATTACAATTCACAACAATCCAGATGGAACCAACATCAATAGTAACTGTGGTAGTACCCACATGGATGAGCTTAAAGCAAGAGTGGTTGCTGAGAATGCTCAAGTTGGTCTTGCCTTTGATGGCGACGCAGATAGAATGCTTGCAGTTGACGAGGGCGGTCATTTGATCGATGGCGACCAGATTATGGCAATCTGTGCAAAGCACATGAAGGACAAGGGCACACTTAAAAAGAACACTTGCGTTGTTACCGTTATGACCAACCTTGGCTTTACTCTTATGGCTAAGGAGCAGGGCATCAACGTTGAGTCAACAAAGGTTGGCGATAGATATGTATTAGAGAACATGCTTGCTAACGGTTACAATATCGGTGGCGAGCAAAGTGGTCACGTTATCTTCTTAGATGACAACACAACAGGAGATGGCCTACTTTCTGCACTTCATTTACTTAGAGTTATGGTAGAAACAGGAAAGCCACTTTCAGAGCTTGCTTCTATTATGGATGTACTTCCACAAGCTCTTGTTAATGCAAAGGTTCCTAATCACAAGAAGGAAAGCTATATGGAGTACCCAGAGATTGCAGCAGCAATTGAAAAACTTGGAGAAAAATTTGCAGGGGAAGGACGAGTACTTATCCGTCCATCGGGTACAGAGCCGCTTGTTAGAGTTATGATTGAGGGAAAGGACCAGGAGGAAATAGAGGCAGACGCAAAAGCTCTTGCCGAACTTATTACAAATACAATGCTTTAAAAGCATTTTAGGATATGGATTATGATTACGAAGAAAGTTACAGTTACCAATGCTACAGGACTGCACCTACGTCCTGCAGGCATGCTATGTGAAACTGCTATGAAATATAGCAGCAAGATAACTTTCAAGACTGATAACAATTATGAAGCAAATGCTAAATCAGTTTTGAGTGTGTTAGGTGCATGTGTTAAACCAGGCGAAGATATAACAATCACATGCGATGGCGCAGATGAAGAGGCAGCTATAGCAGATATCATCAAGTCCATCGAATCAGGATTAGGCGAATAATCCAAATTGAAATGATTTAAATTATTACTAGATATATTTAGGAGGAAGAACTATGTTGAACTACAAGCGTTATAAGGCCAATCCAGTTCTGAAGTTTCCAGAACGTACATGGCCAGATAAGCAGATTACCAAAGCGCCAATTTGGTGTTCAGTAGATTTGCGAGATGGAAATCAGGCACTCGTCGAGCCAATGAACGTCGACGAAAAAATGGAACTATTCGACCTCCTACTAAGATTAGGTTTTAAAGAAATAGAAATTGGCTTCCCAGCAGCAAGCCAGATTGAGTTTGATTTTTTAAGAAAATTAGTTAAAGAAAATAAGATTCCGGATGATGTAAAGATTCAGGTGCTTTCACAGTGCCGCGAAGAGCAGATTGACCGTACATTTGAGGCAATTGCAGGAATTAAAAATGTTATCTTCCATATTTACAACTCCACATCTACTCTTCAGAGAGATGTAGTTTTCAATGCTGAAAAGGAAGAGATAATTGAAATTGCTAAGAAGGGTACTCAGATGGTAAAGGACCGTCTTGATAAGCACGACGGGTTGATTCAGCTTGAATACTCACCAGAGTCATTTACAGGTACCGAGGTAGAGTTTGCTCTTGATATATGTACAGCAGTTCAGGAGACTTGGGACAATGCTACTAACTGCCCAATTATTTTCAACCTTCCTGCAACAGTTGAGATGAACACACCAAATGTTTACGCAGACCAGATTGAGTGGATGAGTACTCATTTCAAAGATAGAGAAAACATTATTCTTTCAATTCATCCACATAACGATAGAGGTACAGGTGTTGCTATTACAGAGCTTGGACTTCTTGCAGGTGCAGACCGTGTAGAGGGCACACTTCTTGGAAACGGTGAGCGTACAGGTAACGTAGACATTCTTACTATTGCTTACAACATGTTCTCTCAGGGCGTTAACCCAGAGCTTGAACTTGACGATATTAAAGAAATTGTTGAAGTCTGTGAGAGAGTTACAAAGATGCAGACTGATGCAAGACATCCTTATGCCGGTGAACTTGTATTTACAGCTTTCTCTGGTTCACACCAGGATGCTATCAACAAGGGCGTTAAGGCAATGCGCGACCGTCAGAATCAGTACTGGGAGGTTCCATATCTTCCAATTGATCCTGCAGACATTGGCCGCAAGTACGAGCCAGTTGTTCGTATCAACAGCCAGTCTGGTAAGGGTGGTGTAGCATTTGTAATGGATACAGTTTATGGCTTCAAGCTTCCAAAGAAGATGCAGCGTGAGTTCGCTGATGTTGTTCAGTACATTTCTGAAAAGCAGGGGGGCGAGGTTACACCACAGCGCATCATGGAGGCGTTTAAGTCTCAGTATCTTGAGAATAAGGAGCCACTTACTCTTGAGTATGTGGTGATTCAAGATAGCAAGGAAAGCGACGATACAGTTGCAATTCTTGACTTCAGCTACAACGGCGAGAAGTTCCACTCAGAGGCTGAAGGAAACGGACCTATCGATGCAGTTAAGCTTGCAATCAAGCAGTGCGTTCCAGAGCTTGAGTACACACTTATCGATTACACAGAGCATACACTTGCTCAGGGCCAAGGCTCAGGTGCTAAGGCTGCAGCATACATTGAGATGCGAGATGAACGTCACGGCAACACAACCTTTGGTGTTGGCGTAAGCTCAAACATCACACGCGCATCTATCCGCGGTATGTTCTCTGCATACAATAGACTTATAGCTAAGGCAAAGGATTACGTATAATTCAGCCAAACAATGTAGATATTGAATAAAATCTACTTTATATAATCATCCAAAGACACGCTTTCGCTCTGGCGGCTCTCATTGCCCTACCTAATAAGCTGCTACGCACCTTATAAGTAGGGATGGAGCCTTAAGGTCTTTTGGATTGATTATATAAATTAGATTTTCAGACAAGTTTTTGAGTTTGGCTGGAAGAGGATAAACCATAGCATAGATTATGGATAAATGAGGTATTCTATAAAAATGAGAAAAATACTTGTAACTGGATGTAATGGCCAGCTTGGTTGTGCAATCCAAAAGGAGTACGGCAACGAAGTTGAGTTTATCTTGACTGACGTTGTGGAGGGTGATAAGATTTCACCTCTCAATATTATGGATTTAGACGAAGTGCTTAGCTTTGTTGAGGACAAAAAGCCAGACGTAATCATCAACTGTGCGGCGGCAACAAATGTTGATGGTTGCGAAAAGGATTGGGATTTTGCTTACAAGCTTAATGCCCTTGGCCCTAGAAATTTAGCTATAGCAGCAACCAAGGTAGGAGCAAAGCTTGTACATGTAAGTACAGACTATGTTTTCCCAGGTAACGCGTCAGCGCCTATTACAGAGTTTGATCAGCCGGGACCAATTAGCGCCTATGGCAAGACCAAATACGAAGGCGAGAAATTTGTTCAGCAGTTTGCAGACAAGTGGTTTATAGTGCGTACCGCATGGCTTTATGGCGATGGTAAGAATTTCGTCAAGACAATGCTTACTCTTGCAGAGACTCACGATGAGCTTTCAGTGGTTTGCGACCAGCTTGGTTCACCAACATCTGCTGTAGAGCTTGCAAGAATGATTCATCATATCGAGCCTACAGACAATTATGGTATCTTCCATGGCACTTGCGAAGGCGATACCAACTGGGCTGACTTCACAGAAGAAATCTTCCGTCTAAAGGGCATACATGTTAAGGTCAATCACGTGACTAGCGAGGAGTACAAGCGTATGAACCCTGCTAGTGCCGACAGACCTCACTACAGCATCCTAGACAACTACATGCTTCGTCTCACAACAGACTACCGCATGGCTGACTGGAAAGATGCCTTGAAGGAATACCTCGGCTAAAACGCTAATGGACGCATGAAACAAGCTTTTGTGTGTTTATAAATATATTATCAATTTACAAGAAATTTAAAGTGGGATTTTCCAAAAGAGTAAAAGTAGCTTGTAGGTATAAAGCTCTTAGTGTTTCCGAAGGAGACATCTAGTCGACGGAGGAAATATCTAAGGCTTGAGACCGTGACAAGCGAGATATTGTTTGGGGAATCGCAGAAGGAGAATTTAAAAATGAGAACATATTTAGTAACAGGTGGAGCTGGTTTCATCGGCTCAAATTACATCCATTACATGTTTAAGAAGTATGATAACGAAATCCGCATCATAAACGTGGATAAGCTTACATATGCTGGTAACCTTGAGAATCTTAAGGATGTAGAAAACCGCGACAACTACACATTCGTAAAGGCAGATATCTGTGATAAGGAAGCAATCCGCAAGGTATTTGCTGAGAATGATATTGATAGAGTAGTTCACTTTGCAGCTGAGTCACACGTAGACCGTTCAATCTTAAACCCAGAGGTTTTCGTTCAGACAAACGTACTTGGTACAGCTGTAATGCTTAACTGCGCAAAGGAGGCATGGGAGCTTCCTGATGGTTCATTTAAGGAAGGCAAGAAGTTCCTTCACGTTTCTACAGACGAAGTTTATGGCTCACTTCCAGATGATGACAATGCATTTTTCTATGAGACAACACCATATGATCCACATTCACCATACTCAGCTTCAAAGGCTAGTTCAGACATGCTTGTAAAGGCTTACATGGATACATACAAGTTCCCTGCAAACATTACAAACTGCTCTAATAACTATGGCCCTTATCAGTTCCCAGAGAAGCTCATTCCACTTATTATCAACAATGCGCTTCAGGGCAAGGACCTTCCAGTATATGGTGATGGCAAAAACGTACGTGACTGGTTATTTGTTGAGGACCACGCTAAGGGAATCGACATGGTTCAGGAACAGGGTAAGCTTTTTGAGACATACAATATCGGTGGTCACAATGAAAAGCAGAATATCCAGATTATACACATTATCCTTGACACACTTCAGGAGATGCTTCCAGAGAATGACCCACGTAAGGCTCTTGTATCTGAGAACCTTATTAAGTATGTAACAGACCGTAAAGGTCATGATAGACGTTACGCTATCGCTCCAGACAAGATTAAGGCAGAGATTGGCTGGGAGCCAGAGACATGCTTCGAAGAAGGTATCAAGAAGACTATTGCTTGGTTCTTCGAAAATGAAGAGTGGATGAAGAACGTTACATCTGGTGACTACCAGAAGTACTACTCAGATATGTACTCAAATAAATAGAAAAACAAAGGCTTCCCCTTGAGGGGAAGCTGTCAGCTTTGCTGACTGATGAGGTGTTAACTTGAAGAAATATGATTATTTAGTAGTAGGTGCAGGTCTCTTTGGTGCGACTTTCGCCTACGAGGCAAATAAACGTGGCAAGTCAGTTCTTGTAATTGACCGCCGCGACCACATTGCCGGAAATATATATACCAAAAAAGAAGATGATATTAACGTGCATGTTTATGGTGCACACATTTTCCATACTAGCGACAAGAAGATTTGGGAGTACATGAACCAGTTTGCTGAGTTCAACAACTACATCAATTCTCCAGTTGCAGTATATAAGGATGAGTTGTACAACCTTCCTTTCAACATGAATACATTCTCTAAGATGTGGAATATCAAGACTCCAGCAGAGGCAAAGGCAAAGATTGCCGAGCAGATTAAGGAGCTTAACATCACAGAGCCACAGAACTTGGAAGAGCAGGCTCTTTCACTTGTTGGTACAGATGTATATGAGAAGCTTATTAAGGGCTACACACAAAAGCAGTGGGGCCGTCCATGTAACGAGCTTCCGGCATTTATTATCAAGCGATTACCCCTTAGATTTACTTACGATAATAATTACTTTAATGATAGATTTCAGGGCATCCCAATGGGTGGTTACACTCAGATAGTAGAAAAGATGCTTGAAGGTTCGGACGTGGCATTATCACAGGATTATTTTGACATGGTTGGCGGAGTAAAGAATGCTAAAGGAGCAACAGAGGGCACATTAAAGGATGGCACTGAGGTTTCTTGGAACAAGCTTATCTTTACAGGTCAGATTGATGAATATTATGACAGCTGCTTTGGACCGCTTGAGTATCGTTCAGTTAGATTTGAGACTGAAAAATTAAACGAAGAGAATTATCAGGGAAATGCTGTTGTAAATTATACAGAGGCAGAGGTGCCATACACTCGTATCATCGAGCACAAGCACTTTGAGTTTGGCAAGCAGCCTACCACAATTATATCTAGGGAATATTCTTCAGAGTGGAAGCCAGGCGTAGAGCCATATTACCCTGTTAATAATGATAAAAACAATGCAGTATATCAGCAGTATGCCAATAAGGCTAATACAGAATCCAATGTAGTCTTTGGTGGCCGATTAGGTCAGTACAAGTACTACGACATGGATAAAGTTGTGGCTGCAGCGCTAGAGTGTGTTGCTGAAGAATTTTAATTAGATACTTAGAATTGGAGGATAATATGAAGGGAATAATTTTAGCAGGTGGTTCAGGTACAAGACTTTATCCACTTACAAAGGCTATTTCAAAGCAGATTATGCCTATTTACGATAAACCAATGATTTATTATCCACTTTCAACACTTATGTTGGCAGGGATTCGTGAGGTGCTTATCATCTCTACACCAAGAGACCTTCCAGTATTTGAGGAGTTGCTTGGTGATGGAAAGCAGCTTGGAATGGATATTCAGTATGCTGTTCAGGAGGCTCCAAATGGTCTTGCTGAAGCATTTATTATTGGTGCAGATTTCATCGGAAGCGATGCTGTAGCATTAGTACTTGGCGACAATATTTTCTATGGTCAGTCATTCTCAAAGGTGCTTCAGACAGCAGCTAAGCGTACAGAGTCTGAGCCGGGAGCAACAATCTTTGGTTACTATGTGCGCGATCCAAGAGAGTACGGTGTAGTTGAGTTTGATGAAAATGGTGTAGCTATCTCAATCGAGGAAAAGCCAGCTCAGCCAAAGAGCAACTATGCAGTACCAGGTCTTTACTTCTATGACAATTCGGTAGTTGAGATTGCAAAGACAATCAAGCCATCAGCTCGTGGTGAGCTTGAAATCACAGCAGTAAACAACGAATATCTTAGCCGTGGCAATCTCCACGTTGAGACACTAGGTCGTGGATTTGCTTGGCTTGATACAGGAAACCATGACATGCTTCTTCAGGCAGCTGAATTTGTAAGCACATTCCAAA
>Ga0129307_1001366_pt1 | contig 26418 bp, 28 predicted proteins | sample P1105metagenome_FD_94437 | JGI IMG/M metagenome (GOLD analysis project Ga0129307, IMG submission 94437) | Capybara group fecal microbial communities from Wisconsin, USA - P1105 metagenome | ecosystem: Host-associated > Mammals > Digestive system > Large intestine > Fecal | place: USA: Wisconsin...
CAAAACATTGGAAGATTACATTGGAAGCTATAATGCAACTGTAGTTAATGAAATTCTAGCAGAAGACGGTATAATAATTGGTATTTTAAATATGGACGAATTTGCAGCAGGCAGTTCAACTGAAACTTCCTACTATGGACCTACCCAAAACCCAGCGGCAATGGGCAGAATTCCTGGAGGTTCATCCGGCGGATGTGCTGCTGCAATTGCGGCTGAAATGTGTGATATCGCAATTGGATCCGATACTGGAGGGTCCATAAGAAACCCTGCTTCACACTGCGGAGTAGTCGGGTTCAAGCCTACTTATGGTGCCGTATCAAGACAGGGACTGCTCGACTTATCCATGAGTCTAGACCAAATCGGACCATTAGCTAATGATGTGAGCGGTATTGCAGTTGCCCTGAATACAATCGCAAAATATGATGAAACCGAATGTACAACTCTCAACTGGGAAAAGCCTGATTTTACTGAAGTGCTAGAAGATACTTCCCTAGAAGGCATGAAAATAGCTGTATGTAATGAATTCATAGATGTAACAGATGAAGAAATCAACAAAACTGTAAATCAAGCCATTAACAAATTAGTTGATGCCGGTGCAGAGCTTGTAGAAGTCAGCTTTGATTATATTGACCTTTGCCTGCCAACATATTACCTAATCAACTATGTGGAATTCTTCTCAGCTACAAGAAAATACGATGGAAGAGATTACGGATCCAGAATAGAAGAAGTCTGCGGAGACGAAGTATTGAGAAGAATCAAAATTGGTTCCCATATTGCAGAAGCCGAATTCAGTGGTAAATACTACAAACAAGCTCTAAAAGCAAGATCTGTAATTAGAGGGGAAATCACTTCCATGCTTGAAAACGTTGATTTGATTGTAGGGCCAACTGTTCCTAAACTTCCTCACGAAATTGGTCAAGATTTAGAACCGATGGAAATGTATGCTTACGACATATTAACAGTGATTGCTAACCTTGCAGGAATTCCAGCAGCAAGCATTAAAGCTGGTGAAGTTGAAGGTATTCCAGTTGGTTTGCAAATCCAAGCAAAACCATTGGACGACTTAAAAATTATTAAAGCTTTGAGTGTGTTTGAAAACACACAATAAACTCTTTTTTTTTATAACTTTTTTTACACTTGAAATTTATCTTTAAATACCACTTAAAATATACTATTACCAAGAGGTTATTTTTATGACAAAAATTGGACTTGCATATGTAAGTGGAGCTGTTCCTGGATTTGAAGATTTTGGAAATTTACCAACAGATATTGTTAAAGAGAACGGTTTAGTAAATGGAAATAAAGCTTCAAAGGAATTAGATGCTCTAATTATCCCCGGTGGAACATTAATTGAGTCAAACGACATTAACATGGGTTTAAATACAGAAATTAAACAAATGGCCCGAGATGGAAAACCTATAATAGGAATCTGCGCAGGTTTTCAACTGCTTTCAAATCAGATTGATATCGGTAGAAAATCTCCCGTGCCAATCGTTAAGGACGGTCTGGGATTAATTGATGTTGACTTTTCACCATTGATTACAAGTGACAGGGTAAAAGCAAAAGTATTTGATAACTCATTTCTAGTAAAAAATCAAACAGAAGACGTTAATGGATTCCACACACATACTTACGGCAAAGTTGAAGGAGACGCAAAGCCATTATTCTATTCGCAAGTCCAAAGAATGAATTATGGTGATACAAACGAGAAAGGGAATTACAACATCTTTTCAGGAGCATGCAACGATGACGGTAATGTTATCGGTACAATGATTCATGGAATCTTAGACGAAAATCCGACTCTTGTAGAAAACTTAAAAGAACAAATAGATATACAAGACCTTGACGACATTTACAATAGAAATATACAAGTGAAAAAATTCCTGCAAAGCGAAGTTGGAATCAACAGCGGCATAAAAATACCTCAAATAAAACCAAGCAAAAAACCAAAATACCTGATGATTGGAAGTAATGGATCTGACTCCGGTAAAACTTTCATTATCACAGGATTGGCTGGAGCCTTAAGGAAAAGGGGCTATAAAGTTGCACTCCTTAAGGTGGGCCCGGATGTACGCGATATTATACCTGGATTATACTTGACAAAGGGAAAAATGGAAGATTTCGCATCTATAAAAATCGGGCATTTAGGATGGTCAGACATTGAATCTACTGTCGCGAAACTTAACTCATCAGACTATGATATAGTGCTTATCGAAGGAGTCATGAGCGTATTTACCGGCCTTCTAAATGAGAAGGTACCATACTCAGCTGCAGAAATTGCAATGTCCTCAAATATTCCTATGATATTAGCTACAGGTGTTAATAAAGGTGGAATTGAATCTGCGGCTATCGACATCGTTTCACATGCAAATATGCTGGAAAAATTCGGAGTTTCCGTAGAAGCGGTTCTACTTAATAAAGTATACAATGACAATATATTCGACAATGTAGTACCATACATAAAAAATAACACCAATGTTGATAAGGTATTAAAGCTTCCAAAATTAAAATCTGCGGATATGAGAGGATTCATTCCTGAAGTTGAAATTAGATATGAATTATTTACTTCACATGCTATGGACCTAATAGAAAACAACCTAAATATTGATGAGATAATTGATATGGCCCGTGAAGTTGAATTCAATAAAATTTTCACATTTGAAGAAATTAAAAGCAAAGTGATATAATGGCACTTAACCTAAGTCCAGAAACTGGCGTTAAACTTACAAAAAAAGATTGTGTCCATGTCTTAAAGAAAATGAAACAAGGTTGGAAAGCCACATGTCTAATTCCGGATTATGTCTTTGATGAGAACGGCAACATTCAGATTGGTTCAGACATTAACAGAAGAATAGTGAAAATTGTCAAATTCAAGGACGATGGAATTCACATTGAAAACGCTTTTAAAAATAAGACATTGAGAGTCCCATGGCATAAAATAATAGCCATCAATCAATCAAAAGAAGTAAGAGATGGTTTGGAAATACAAATGAATGATGGAAAATATGTTACATTCAGCATTTACAACTCATATAAAATAAAGCAGATAACAGAATTTATTGCAAATTATATTGTAGATAAAAAAAAAGAATAATTGAAGTAAATTATTCTTCTAAATACTTATTAATGATGTCTTCGCCTCTAAGCAAGACCAATCCATTTTCTTCAGCATACTTGCGAGCATCAGCAACTGAAGTGGCCTGACCAGTTTCACCATCCATCATTTCACAAACAACACATACTGGAGTGACACCTGCCATTTCACATAATGCAAGACCAATTTCGGTGTGCCCTTGTCTATTTTTAACTAGTCCTTCTGCTCCTCTTAAAAGACATACGTGCCCTGGAGACCTAAAAGTAGCTCCGAATTCATCGAATCTTTCCTCTTTCATCATTAAGGCCATTTCACTAATGGTCATTGCTCTGTCATGGTCTGTGACACCGGTGAAAGATTTTCTATGGTTTGTCCAGACAGAAAATGATGACCTCTCATCGTATGGAATGTCAGTAGGTGCAAGCTCAGCCAATTCAGGATACTTTTCTGTGGCTGCTTTCATGATATCAACCATGAATGGCAAATGAATAGCCTCGCAAAAATCATCATGCAAACAATTACAGATAAGACCGCCTGCATCATTTCTCATGGTAGCAATTGATTTAGGGGTTACGAATTCAGAAGCGATAATCATATCAACTTCTCCTTCCCTATCATCATCGTCAAAAACCAGTACGAATTCACCGTTTCTAATAGCTTCTAGAGCTTTATCTAAATTTGTTTCTTGATTCATAGTAATATCTCCTTATTTACTAGAACCAGGGCTAAAAATAACTAAATAACTATTTCTTCTCTTCCATCCGGACTATCACCGTCGGTTTTGGAATCTCACCAAATCAACACCATCTCGTGCTCGTGGACTTATTTTTTAAAAATCACCACCGGTGGAGAATTTCACTCCGCCCTGAGAACGTATTAACAAATATATCAATTATATATAAAATACTTTGCGGTAACAGAATCAAAATTCCAGAGATACGATATCCCCGTCCTTGAGATTCAAATCGTCCCTTAATCTATTTTCGGCTATAAATTCTAAATAGTTTTCTTCATGAGTTGTTTTAGCTGGAAAAACGATGGCACCATTAACCTTATCATTTAAATTTGCTTCAATATACTTCACAGCACCGAAACCCTCATCAGGTTTGATTAAATTTTCGCAGTCGTTTTTAATCTTATTTATTTCATCTAGATATTCTTCGCTGACAATGACATTTAATGTTCCTGGATATGGAACAAATCCCAAATTCTTTTTGAATTCCTTAGTGTAGAATTCCTGTGATAAAAAATATGCCGCTTTTCCCAATCCGGTTGTAACTTCACCATCTATTTTCATTAAATAACCTCTAATTGAACTACACATAATCAATATAAATGTAATAATATTTACTATATTTTAATTTAAAAACTTTATGAAAAATTACGTTTACTTTTCAAAAAATATTTAAGAAATTTATTTTAATCAATAACTATAAAGATATTACTGAAAAACTATACAGGGTAATATAAATGGAAATAAAAACTATCTCTACAGATGTATTAATAATTGGTTCCGGAGGAGCAGGTTCAAGGGCGGCAATTGAAGTAGATGATGCTGGTCTAAAAGCAATTATAGTATCAAAAGGCCTCTCATTCAGGTCAGGATGTACTGGGATGGCTGAAGGTGGATACAATGCCGTTTTTAAAACTGTTGATAAAGAGGATTCTATAGAAGCCCATTTTAAAGATACATTAAAAGGTGGAAGTTATCTCAACGATGAAAAACTTGTTGATATTCTTGTTAATGAATCACCCAAAAGATTGATTGATTTAGAAAATTACGGCGCCTTATTTGACAGGCAGGAATCCGGTGAAATAGACCAAAGACCATTTGGAGGACAAACCTATAGAAGAACTTGCTATCAAGGAGATAGAACAGGTGCAGAACTATTAAATGCACTTAAAGAAGAAATAATCAAAAGAGATATTGAATGCATCGAAGAGGTGATGATTACCTCACTCGTCACTGACGGAGAGGAAGTAATCGGTGCAACAGGACTTGATTTAAAAGATTCCAGTCTAATTTATTTCAAAGCAAAATCAACAATCCTTGCCACTGGAGGTGCCGGTCAACTATACCCTGTAACATCCAACACCTTCCAGAAAAATGGAGACGGTTTTGCAATAGCATTTAGAGCTGGCGCAAAATTAGTTGATATGGAACAAATACAATTCCATCCAACAGGAATGATAGCGCCTGAATCCAAAAAAGGAGTGCTTGTAACTGAAGCTGTAAGAGCGGAAGGGGGCAAACTCATCAACAAAGATGGTGAAAGATTCATGAGCAAATATGCTCCGGAAAAAATGGAATTGGCTACCCGTGATGTTGTTGCCCGTTCAATATACCAGGAAATCATTGAAGGAAGGGGAACAGAAAAAGGAGGAGTTTACCTCGACATTTCACACCTTGATGATGACTACATTGATGAAAAGCTAGAAACCATGGTTTTGCAATTTGAAAATGTGGGCGTTGACATCAAACATGGTCCAATAGAAGTAGCACCTACAGCACACCACTTCATGGGCGGTTTAAAAATTAATCCTGATGGATCAAGTTCCCTAAAAAATCTATTCGGAGCGGGAGAAGTCTGTGGTGGTGTCCATGGAGCTAATCGTTTAGGTGGAAATGCACTGGCAGACACACAGGTATTCGGAAAGATAGCCGGTGAAAGCGCATCTAAAGCCGCTAAGGATAGCAAACTTAAAACCAACGAGAAAATGGTTGAAAAAGAAGCTTCAAGAATTGAAAATCTAATTAAAAAAGGCTCAATTAAACCAAAAGAATTTAAAAATAGAATTAAAAACCTAATGTGGGAAAAAGTAGCTATTGTGCGTGATGAAAAAACCCTAAATGAAGCGCTATCTGAACTTCTGGAAATGCAAAAGGAATTAGAAAACCTTGACGTTAACGATAAAAAACAATACAATGCAGATTTAGTAACTGCCCTTGAAGTAATTAATATGGTGGAAATCTGCATTCTAACTGTAAAATCTGCAATTCTACGTAGAGAAAGCAGAGGCGCTCACTTCAGATCTGATTTCCCTGAAACATTAGATGAATGGAAAATGAGTATAATATTCAGCCAAAATAAAATAGAATTTGAAGCTAGATAGCTTCTTTTAACTCTTTTATTGCTTCTCTAGCTTTATCATAAATTTCCTGTTCATCTAAAACAGTCAATTTTTTGTTTTCCATCAATATCTTACCATTACAAATAGTAGTATCAACATTTGAACCATTTGCAGAGTAAATAATGTTTGAAGTTAGTGTTGAACTGTCTGGAACCATGTTTGCTGAATTGGTATCAATCAAGATAATATCCGCTTTTTTACCAACTTCAATGGATCCTATTTCATCCTCAAGTCCTAAAGCTTCAGCACCTTTAATGGTACCCATAGCTATTGCTTCATGTGAATCTAACACATTAGGGTCAAGTGTAGAAACTTTTTGAAGTAAACTAGCTGTTTTTAACTCTTCAATTAAATCTAAATTATTATTTGAAGAAGCGCCATCAGTACCTATTGAAACACAGATGTCATTTTCAATCAATTTAGAAACAGGAGCGATTCCTGAAGCCAATTTCATGTTACTGCAAGGATTGTGTGAAACCTTAACATTGTTTTTCTTAATAATCTCAATTTCACTATCACTTAGCCAAACACTATGTGCCGCAACAACATCAGGACCTAAAAATCCAATCTTATCCAGATATTCAAATGGTCTAAGACCTTTTTCTTGTGAAACATCATTAATTTCCTTTTGTGTTTCAGAAACGTGAATATGAATTCCCATATTGTACTCATCTGCAAGTTGGCGAACTTTAATCAATAATTCTTCTGAAGCGGTATAAGGAGAATGAGGACCGAAAAATACTTTGATTCTTCCATCAGCCATTCCGTCGCAATTTTCAAATAAAGTTAGATTTTCCTTGATTTCTGCCTGCCTTTTCTCGGCATCTCCAAAATCAATCATTCCATAAGATAAAACAGCTCTTATGCCTGCTTCATCAACTGCACGAGCAACATCTTCCATGTAAAAATACATATCTGAAAATGTTGTTGTTCCTGACTTAATAAGTTCAACAGCTCCTAAAAGAGCTCCAATATAACAATAATTTCCATTAAGATTAGCTTCCATTGGCCATATATGATCATTTAACCAACTGTCCAGACTTAAATCATCAGCTAATCCTCTAAATAAGGTCATTGATAAATGAGTATGAGTATTAACAAATCCAGGGAGTAAAATTTTTCCACTGGCATCAATAATTTTATCTACATTGCCCTCATCAATTTCATCAGAAATTTCAGCGATTAAGTCATTCTTGATTAAAAGAGATTGTTTTTTTTCTTCAAATTTACCTGGGTTTAAAATTAATGCATTCTTGATTAAAATAGTATTATCTTTCATAATAACACCTTAAAAAAATAAAAAGAAGTAGCTAATAAACTTATTCTAAGTTTTTAATAGCTAATTTAATATCTTCTGGTTTAACTGTTTTACGTTTAGCGATTTTAGCAACATTGTTTGCTTCTTTAGCAACTTCACGAGCAACTTCTTCTAAGTATGCAGCTAATTCAGCTTTTGCATCTTCGCTAACTCTTTCTGCACCAGATTCTTTAATAATTCTTGCGATAGGAGCTTTTGGTATTTCAGACATGTTTTCACCTCACAATAATTTTTAAAACTTATTATTAATTCTGTTAATAATAAGCTAAATAGTGTATTATACGACTTAATATTTAAATATTTTGCAAAAATCAAGTGCTTATCAAAAATAAGAACCTTAAAATTAACACATGTAAAATTTAAATAAATTATTTAATATAAAAAGATTTAATAATATAATAAGAAAAAAAATTGAGAAGATATGATGAAGATAAAAATTGCAATTCCCTCAAAAGGAAGAATAAGTGAACCTTCTATTAACATTTTAGAAAAGGCTGGTTTAGGATTAAAAGACAAAAACAACAGAAAATTGATTTCTAAAACATTTAATGAGAATATAGAAGTGATGTTTGCAAGAGCTTCAGATATTCCTGAATTCGTTAACGATGGAGTTGCAGACATGGGAATAACAGGTGTTGATTTAATCCAGGAAAATGAAGCCGATGTGATTGAACTGCTTGACTTGAGATTTGGACAAACAAAATTGGTTCTTGCCGCTCCTGAAGAATCAAATATCAAATCCATAAAAGATGTTAAGGAAAATATGAAGGTAGCTACCGAATTCCCTGTTTTAACCAAAAGATACTTAACACAAAAAGGTTTAGACTTAAAAATTGTCAAATTAAGCGGATCAACCGAAGCCGCTCCTTTTATTGGAATAGCTGATTTGATTACGGATTTGACAAGCACAGGAACTACATTAAAAATGAATCACCTTGAAATTATCGACGTGATTCTTGAAAGTTCAATTAAACTTATTGCAAATGAAGATAGTCTAAAAAATAAAAAAGAGCTAATGGAAGCCGTAAGTACAAGCATTAAAGGTGTTTTGGATGCAGATAGGAAAAAACTTGTAACCATGAACGTTGAAAGCAAAAACTTGGATAAAGTAAAAGAAGTGATGCCTTCAATGGGTGGGTTAACAATTTCAGAAGTATTATCCTCACAAAAAACCGTTGCTGTCCAAGCAGTGATAGATGAAAAACAAGTATTTGAACTGGTAAACGATTTAAGAAATGCAGGAGCAAAAGACATACTCGTGATGCCTATTGAAAGAATAATATGAAAATAGCAATAATATATTCAACTTCAAGCAAATCAACAAAAAAAGCTTGTAAACTATTATCAAGTAAAATCAAAGCTAATGTTCAATTAATTCCAATTGAAAAAGCCAAAACAGCTTGCCTCTTAAAATATAATTTTATAATATTGGCCGGATCAGCTTTCAATGGAAAAGTCCAAAGCGCATTAAAAAGATATATTTCAAGAAATATCAAAACATTGAAAGAAAAACCAATAGCACTAGTATTAAACTGCGAAGAAAACATAGACACAAGAGACAGACTAAATAAAACTTTTTCACATGAATTGGTTGAATCATCATATATCTCATCAAATTTCGGTTATGAATTAAATCCAGAAGAGGGAAATTTTATAGATAAAAGAAAAACAAATAACATAATTAACAAATACAAAAAAGATGGCAAAAGCCTACCAATGTTAAACTTAAATGAAATTGATAATTTTGCAGATTACATAAATGGCATGATAGAAAAAAGGGTTGATTAAAATTTTTAAACTAAAAAATATAATTTCAATAAAAGATTTTGAAAGAGAAGATGTTGATTACATTCTAAATGAAGCATCAAAGCTAGAAGATATAGCAAAATCAAAAGAAATTTCTGAAGAACTTAAAGGAAAAATATTGGGTTTGATGTTTTTTGAACCTTCAACAAGAACAAAAATGTCATTTGAAACCGCAATAAAACGTTTAGGTGGAGATGGAATCGGATTTGATAACAGCGGTACTAGTTCTGTTTCAAAAGGTGAAAGCATAGCAGATACTGCAAAAATGTTTGAAGCCTACTGTGATGCCTTAGTAATCAGACATGAACTTGAAGGTGTATCAAAATTCATATCTGACATTGTTGATGTGCCGGTCATTAATGCAGGAGATGGAGCAGGCCAACACCCAACACAAACATTGCTTGACTTATACACTATCAAAAAGGAAATCGGCGAAATAGACAATCTAAAAATCGCGCTAATTGGTGATCTGAAATTCGGCCGTACTGTACATTCCCTTTCAAATGCATTAGGATTATATAAAAACGTTAAAATATATCTGGTATCACCTCCAGAGCTGAAAATGCCTCAAGAAGTATTGCATGATATTAATAAAACAAATGTCACTTGGGAAGAAGTAGATTCAATTGAAAAAATTATTGATGATGTTGATGTCCTATATGTAACCAGAATTCAAAAAGAACGTTTTGGAGACATAAACGATTACTTAAAAATAAAAGGAGCATATATAATAAATAAAAAAATGCTTGAAGGAAAAGATTTAATTGTGATGCATCCTTTACCTAGAGTTGATGAAATATCCACGGATGTCGACAATACAAAATACAACAAATATTTCACTCAAGCTGCAAATGCCGTTCCAGTTAGAATGGCAATTCTAAAAACATTAATAAAAAACAACCCTAAATAGATAGGAGGGTTGTTTCAAGTAATGTTTCATCGCATTGAAGCTTAATAATATTTGTCCTTCCTTTTCCACGACCACGTGAAACGGTATTTGTTGAAATTATACCCAACAGTTCAAGTTCATTAATGAAGTCGAAAATTCTTCTATAAGTTACAGCATCTTTTTTTGATACGGCTTTATATTCATCGTATAATTTACCGGAAGATATTTCTTCATCCTGTTTTTTTAAGTTTAAAATAGCTTCTAAAACCCTTTGCTGCTGTAAAGGTAATGTGGAAATGATTTCTATAACTTTATTGTGTTCAATTGTATCCTTAGCTTTTCTTACATGTTCGCTTGTAACTTTATCACTGTCTTCATCAAAGGCCAATTCGCCTGCATTTTTAAGTAGATCAAGCGCATATCTTGCATCACCTTCTTCCTTAGCAGCCATTGCAGAACATAATGGAATCACATCACTTTCTAAAACATCATCTCTAAAGGACAAAGCAGCCCTTTCAGATAGAATGTCTGACAATTCATTAGCAACATAAGGAGGGAAAACAATTTCCTTATCATTTAAGCTACTTGTAACTCTAGATTTAATCAAATTTTTGAAATCCAAATAATTACTAATGGATAAAACAGATACATTATCGGTTCTTGTCAATGTATATAAAATTCCATCCCCATCTTTATCAAGTAAAATATCAATTTCGTCCAAAATAACAATTAAGTGTAGCTTACGACCAAATGCGTTAGTTTTGAAAATGTCCCTGAATGTATTTACTACTTCCCCTTTGGTCCAGCCACGATTAGGAACATCACGTCCCAGCTTATTACATAATTGGGCAAGAACCTGATATTCAGTAGTATAATCAGTACATCTGATATATTCAACTTTCACAAAAACGCTTTTCTTTTGAGCAATTTCTAAAAGCTGTTCACGTGCAAATTTAGACGCTGCAGTTTTACCTGTTCCGGTCTTACCGTAAAGTGTTACATTTGAAGGGGTTACATTGTTCAATACATCAACCCAATATTTTGCGATTTGCCTGATTTGTTCTTCCCTGTGAACTAATTTATCTGGTAAAAACCTATGATCTAAAGGGCGTTTATCTTTAAATATACTTTTAGAAACTAAATCTCCCCAGTCATCTTCTAAATCTTCAAAAACATTTGACATAAAAATACACCACAATAAAGTTAATAAAGTTAATAAAAAATTTGAGTATAATTTCCAGTGTTAATAATATTATATACCTAATAAATAAAGGTTTTTATTACAATATTTGAAAAAGTTAATAAAATTGATAAAAATGTGCAAAATTAAATTGATAATATTAATTTAAAACTAATTTAAATTATTAAAACTTGATAATAATCAATAATATGTATAATTTGATTCTTAAATATTGAATAAACTATTTAAATTAAATTAAATTTAAAACATGAAATACTACTATTTCAAATATATGATAACAATTTCAAGTGTAACAATTAAAGATAAACAGTGAAAATACTCACTCAAACAGCCTAAATAAGGAAATTTTTAAAAAAATTATCATGATTTATAATTTAGTAATACCCTATTTAAATCACAGACAGAGAGGTGCATTGCAAGTGTAAATGATTTCATACAAAAAACAAAAATCGAGACATAAATTTCAAGTGTAAAAGAACCATGAAATTGAAATGAAAATGTAAAAATTTTAAAAATTAACAAAATTAGGTGAAATGAAAAATAGAGAACAGATAGAGGGATAAATTTCAAGTGTTTACAGTTGAAATATACCCCTTCAATCTTAATATATCCTCGTTAGGGTTATACTTGAAATGGACCTCTCCCTCTATACAAACATGTCATTCTCATTTGATGATATATTAACATCACCAAATTTAAGATCAATAAGCCATATACAATGTAGCTTTGATTTGAAAACACGTTTAAGAGTCCTGATTAACATGTCCTTTGTTAATCCATCTTCAAATATTTGTTCTGTAATAACGAATTGCTGCAAAATATTTTGATTGACCTGAAGTTCATAATCTACCAAGAACTTATTTAAACCAAAGTTCACTTCAGAAATGAACTCCCTATTGGTTTGCAAACTAGCAGATTTCATCAAATCCAAATGTTGTGGAGCTACCTGGGTAGCGCATGCAATAACAAGGCAATCCTTGTCTTTAGGTTTAACAACATCCATTATATTTTCCTTTGGAAACTCAACGATAAAATGAAAGTCAGCATTTTCGTCATATTTCATCTCTCTTAGCAAGTCTTCGTCAAGTAACCATTTTTTTACTTCATCTTCGATATTCATGATATCATCATTTAAAATTTAATAATAAATTATTTATTTTTTTATTATATATATTATAAACTATGATTGAATATAATAAATTGATAACTGATATGTTCTATCTTAAATTAGATTCTTTTGAGTTATTTTTATTTATTATATTTGCATTGATAATTGCAATTGCGATAGATGTAATTTTTGGGGAATTGCCAACCAGAATCCATCCTGTTGTAATCATCGGATCAATGGTTAGTTTCTTCAAAAGTATTTTCATCAAAATAAAAAATAAGCTATCAGGGCTGCTGCTGGTAGTTTCCGTTGGCATCTGCACGGGCATAATATTATATGTTTTATATTTTGTTGGTTCGATAAACACAATATTGCTGTTTGTTTTATTCACGATACTGTTATCATCAACATTTTCTATTAAATTGCTATTGAAAACAGCTGTTGATGTTAAAAATGATTTGAATGAAAGCATTGAAAAGGCTAGAAAATCAGTTTCATATCTGGTCAGCAGAAACACAGAGGAATTAACAGAAAGTTTCATTGTTTCAGCAGTGATTGAAAGCTTAACTGAAAACATCACAGATTCATATGTGGCTCCTGTGTTTTATTATATGATTTTTTCATTGATAATTATGATAAATCCAATCGACAACCAATTATATTTCCTGCTTCTGATTCCAATGCTATATAGGATGTTTAACACACTTGATGCAATGGTTGGATATAAGACAGAAGAGCTTAAGGATATCGGTTATTTTTCAGCAAAAATTGATGATGTCTTAAATTATGTTCCTGCCAGAATATCTGGCATTTATATAGTTGCAGCGGCACTTTTACTCAAGTTAGATTGGAGAAACAGCTATAAAATAATGAGAAGAGATTCAAGAAAATGTCCAAGTCCGAATTCAGGTTTTACAATGGCAACAACCGCAGGGGCTTTGAACATTCAACTGAATAAAAAAGACACATATATTTTAGGGGATGCAGCAACAAAAACAATTGATAGGGAAGATATTACAAAGGCGGTCAATCTTTCAAAGTTAACGATTATTCTATTTACATTAACAATTTTATTATTATTAACATTGGTTTATGTGATATTATGAAAATAGCAATTATTTCAGTTTCAAAAAAAGGCAAAAATTTGGCATTGGATTTAAAGGAAAAATTAGACAATGATTCAACAATAATTAGGACTGATTTATATCATAAAGATGTTAAAAAGAATTTCGAGCTTGCTTTTTATGAGTATGATGCCATAATTGCAATAATGGCTTCTGGAATTTTAATTAGATCGATTGCACCACTGATTGATTCTAAAATTACAGATCCTGCAATATTGAACATTGATGATAATGGAAATTTTGTAATTTCAACATTATCCGGTCATTTGGGTGGTGCTAATAAATTAACAGGAAAAATAGCGGGGTTAATTGATGCAACACCAGTCATCACCACTTCCACCGATGTGAATAAAAAATTGGGAATAGATGTCATCGCTAAGGACCTTTATTTGTCTGTGGAAAATCCTTCTGAGATTCTATACTTTAATAAAGCGATTTTGGAAGGTAGTGAAATTTTATTTACAATTAATCCTGAGAAAAATTTCGATTATCTCTTTGAATATTTTAATAGTAATACACTTGAAATCGATGTTTCCATTCAATATTCTTCAAAAGTTAACATTGATGAAATACATGTAAATTTGGATGATCATGAACTTGTTTTAAAAGAGAGAAAAGTCGTCGTTGGTATTGGTTGCAGACGTGGTAAAGAATATGAAAAAATACTGGAAGGTTTCGATAAATCAATAGATGAATTGGATATTCATGAATCACGAATAAGCATGTTGGCATCAGCTGAAATAAAAAAAGATGAAAAAGGAATATTGAAACTATCAGAAGAACTCAACATCCCTGTTAATTTTGTGGAATTGGATAAATTAAGACTATTCGAATCAAGAGATATTCAAAAATCCGAATTTGTCAAATCAAAATTTGGAATTTATGGCGTTTGTGAACCATCAGCATTGATAACTGCAGGATTTGATTCAAAATTGATATATAAAAAAACCTCTTATGATGGGGTTACAATAGCTATAGCCATTTCGAAAAAATAGTTAATAAAAAAGAAAGGTAAAATTAGATTGATTCTAATTTTGAGAGAACTTCCCAAATTAAAGTTCTTGCGTGCACTGGAATATTAGGATCATTACTGATTTCATCTAACTTTCCTAAAACAGTACTTATTCTTATAGATTCTTCTTGTTCTTCATCTTTTAATAAATCATTAGATTCACTGGCTGCTTCTCGGATGTTACGAGGTACAGTATTGTTATCCATGATATATTCAAGTATTTCACATACTTCATCAATAGTTTGATTACTCATAATACTCCCTCCATTAATATTATTAAAAACAAGTCAAATAAGTATTAAATAATATATTTGTTCGTAATGTCTTTAAATATTTTTTGGTAGATTACAATATGAAATGATTTTTAGTAGAAAAATTTATATTTAATTAAGAATGAATTATTATACATGTCAGATGTAAGCAAAACAACTATAAATTTACCTAAAGACTTGAAAAAAGAATTAAAAAAATTAGCAATTGATGAAGATACTTCCTTATCCGGTTTAATCATTAAAATGATTGAAGAAGGAATGGCAAGTAGAAATAAAAGCGATTTAATTTCAGATGAAGATTAGATAATATCTTCAACTGAATTTAACATATATGTTATAAATTGAGTTTTCGCACTTTCTTCGATGAAAACCGCAAGTGATTCAGCTTCTTTTAAATTTTCACTTACACATATTACACCATGATTTTTTAAAACTAGCACGTCCTCTTGTCCGATGCCTTCACTAGCTTTAATGGCAAGTTCGCTGCTTCCTGGTTTTTCATATTCAATATAAGGCAGGTATGGATTTTTAATTTCACCAAAACCTTCAAGCCTTTTCATTCTTTTAGTTGAAAATGAAAATCCTGTAGCATAAGGGGAATGGGTATGAACAATTCCATTGACATCGGATCTTTTTTTATAAATTTCCAAGTGCATATTTACTTCTGAAGATGGTTTTCCACTAGTTAAGACATTTCCATCCATATCAACGAGAACAATGTCTTTTTCATCTAAATTCGCCAATGATTTTAAGGTAGGAGTGATTGCAATAATATCTCCGTTTTCAGTTTTAAATCTGGCACTTATGTTTCCTGATTTTCCTGAAACTAAACCTTTTTCATAAATGCTATTCGCTACATCAATAAGTTCTTGAACATTTTTTTTCATAAAATACCTCATAAAAATTTAAAGTGCTTGTATTTTCCTTTATGAAGAACAGGGACTTCAGCAGGTGTTGGTTCAATGTTATATATTTTCTGGAACTCGGTTTGTGTCTGGAAAGTACCAGAATTGATTAGATGAATTCCATTAAATCTTTTATAGGTGTTAATATGCACGTGTCCAGTGTGGAATACATCTGGAACTTCATCAATGACAAGGTAATCTTCAAGCTCAGAAGCAAGCGGAGTTCTTTCTCCATAAATTGGAGCTAAATGTCTTTTTTTAAGTAATTCTTCCATTAATAAGTCGTTCCGTTCATGAGTAAATTCTTTAACTGCCATTACTAAATCGTCAAAACTGCGCCCATGATAAATCAAAACATTGATTCCATCCAGGGATACAACACCCGGATTAGAAATGAATTCAACATTATCGAGTTCATACAACGCTTTTGCATATTCTTCAGGAACGGCGGGTTGCGGTTCTGCGACTCTGGATGCATCGTGGTTTCCAGGAGCAATAATAATTTTGATGTCACTTCTGATGTTTCCTAAAAATTTGGCAGCTTCATTATATTGCTGTGTAATGTCTTTGATTGCAAGTTCCTTTTCTTGGTTTGGATATACACCGATTCCATCGACAATATCTCCACCAATAACCAAGTATTTCACATCCTCAGCAACTCTTCTTTGCTCTTCAGTTCCATAATCACAGTTTATCCAGTCAATGAATCTTGAAAAGGCATCTTCCAGAAAAGTCAAGCTTCCAATATGAACATCGGATAAAAACACGATTCCAAAGTCCATTTCTTTTTCAGGAACTCTTATTACGCCAGGATTTATTATTTGCTGGCCAAATGCGAAGTTGTTGTCATCACTTTTGTTTGCAATAACGCCTATTACTTCATCTCTTACTAGCTTTTCGGCTTCTGCAAATAGATCTTCATTATTTTGTGAGAATAAAACAGATATTGTGCCCGTATCATCTTCAAAATCAACTATTTTGTGCCCGTTTTTACTTGTTCTGATTTCACGAACCATTAAAATTAAAGTTAGACTGTCTTGAGAATCATCGATGTCGGCCACTTTTGTGTAGTTTCTAAGCTCGGGTCTTTTTGTAAGGATGTTAGCCAGCTTTTCATATCTGCTTTTAAAGTAGGCTATTAGGTTTTCTATTTCTCCGCTGGTATATGATTTTTTGCTTGTATCCTGTAAAATTTCAAAGTCGTATTCTACATTGGTTTTTTCTAGATTACGTTTAAATTGAATTTTTTCATCTTTGACGGTTTGAGAAGCTTCAATGATTGTTTTATTAATATGCTTTTCAGGTTTGTCACTTTCTTTTTTTAGATTATCAATTGAAACAGGCTTAATCGCTTCATCTTTTTTTTCAACTTTTGGCTGTGGTGTTTTTGATTTTTCAACTTTTTTTGGTTTAATTTCATTTTTTTCATTGATCAAGGTTTTTTGGTTAGTTTTTTCAGTTTTTACAACTTTACCAGTTATTTCATCAATAGTTTCTCCACTAACGGAAACTAAATCCTTTGATGTAAATTTATCACCTTTTAACTTAACTATTAATGTAGATGCAAAATCTAAAGAGTTTTCTGCATTAATAACTTTATCATATGCTTCAGGTGATAGGTTGATACCTTTTTTTGCAAATTTTAATAGAATTTTATTAGTTGACATATCAATTAAAATTTTTATTTTCTATGTTAATAAACTTTGAGAATTTGATTTTGTATTTTTTATTTTTCCATGTGAAATTTGACTCTATTTATATTATAGTTATATTTATTATATATTAGAAATAAATCTAAAATTATTATATTAAATTGTTATTAATTAACGAAATAATAATTGTGATAAAATGGCAAACAAAGTGGTTAGAATAATTTTAGTTGTTGTACTATTTATTGTATTTTTTGAATTAGGCCTTTTTGCTTCATATACAATTGTTACTTCTGAACCTCCGAATGTTCAGGGGTTAGTAGAAATGCAAGTTAATAAGATAACTAGCTTTTTCAGCCCTGAGAATGTTAACAATGCTTTAATTAAAGATCCGACTCCAATCAATATCTCCAATAAGAAGGATGTTGCTTTGAAACTGGAGGAGCTGTCGGAAGTTGATGGGGTCAATTATGCGTCTATTAATGTGACTACTACTGAAGACACAGATAATAGCGAATATAATGTGACAATAGAAGCTTTGGGTTATGCATCTCCTAATTCTACTTCAGGAGAAATTGTCATTAGTCAGACTCCGTCGTATAAGATTATAGCCAATGCTATGGTTACCCGTAAGGGAACAGGATTAATGATAGACCTTGATTCAATTTCAATAAATTCGGTTTTAAAACTATACTAGTGATTAAATATGATAAATGTAATAGGTATCGGTCAAAATAGAGAAAACATGACTTTAGGTGCTATTAAAGCTATTGAAGAGTCAGATGTTATTATTGGCTATAAGAAATATATAAATCAAATTGAGGATTTAATAGCCGATAAGGAAATTGTTAAAAAAGGAATGGGCGATGAGATAGCTAGAGCTGAGTTTGCTATTCAAAAAAGTTTGGAAGGCCATACCGTTTCATTAGTTAGCTCCGGAGATCCAGGGGTCTTTGGAATGGCGAATGTATTGTATCAGATTCAAAGCAAATATGAAGATGTCGAGATTAAAGTTTATCCTGGTGTTTCCGCTCTCAATTACGCTTCAAGCAAGCTTGGAGCTCCTTTGAACGATTTTGCAGCAATTAGTTTGAGCAACATTTTAACACCTTTATCTGAAATAGAAAAGAAGTTGAGATTTGCGTTGGAAGCAAATCTAATTGTGGCAATCTATAATCCTATAAGCAAAACTAGAAAAGAACCTTTTAGAAGATTTAAACAATCCGTTATTGATATAAAAGGCGAAAATGCATTAATCGGTATTATAGACAGTACTTATGAACCTGCAAAGGAGACAATTGTTGAAGTTAAGGACTTAACTGAAGATATTGTAAACATGTCTTGCACATTGATTGTAGGCAATGATTTGACTTATGTTCAGGATGGAAAGCTCATAACACCGAGAGGATATGTAGTAAGGTCTCAAATTCATCCTTTATCACAAAATCATTATGAAATGTTTTTAGAAGGCAATATTGCACACGGTCCAAACCGTGAATGCGATTATTATCCTTGTCACTATGAGGGCCAGTACTGTGATTTCTGTTATTGTCCGTTCTATCCTTGTGGAGATTCTTCAACAGGCGGGGAATGGATTAAAGGAAAGAATGTTTGGAATTGTAAGGATTGTACTTGGCTACACGAAAAAGACAGTGTTGAATGTTTAAGAAAACCTTTAGAAAATATTTTAGAGGATGTTGAAGATTTAAAGAAAAAGAAAAAAACTTTATTAAAGCTTAGAAGAGCATGCTTATTAAAAAATAATACAAATGACCTTTAGGTGAATTAATTGTCAATCAAAAATCTTTTAATTGAAATGAAAAATATGTCGGAACTGATGGTTGATTTAGCTTATTCCGCTATTTTATTTAACAGTAAAGCAGCGGCAGAGGAGGTAATTGCTTTAGAAAACGAAGTAAATGCCATGAATTATGAAATTAAAAAGGAATCATTAGTTGCAGCCAGATCATATGAGGATGCAGAAAAGTTAACTGCATTGCTTGAAATTGCAGAAGCTGCTGAAAGTATTGCAAATGCTGCAAAAGATTTGGCTGATTTAGTAATTACAGGTTTCAAACCACATCCAGTATTCAAGATGGTTATGGAAGAATCTGATAAAAGTATTGTTAGAGTGGTTGTAGATGAAAAATCAGATTTAGCGAATAACAGTTTAGGTGATTTGCTTTTGGTAAATCGTACTGGAATGAGAGTAATTGCTATTAGAAGAGGAACATCTTGGATTTATGGTCCAGATAAAAATACAACTATTTTACCAAACGATACATTAATCCTAAAAGGTACAGAAGCCGGGGCGGATTTGATTGAAAAGCTTGCAACCGCAGCTTGTTCTTTGGAAGATATTCCAGATGAACTTGAAGACGAAATAGACTGAGTGATAAAATGATTATGGGTAGTGATATGCATGAAGGACAGAAGTCCACAGAAGAAGATACGCAGTTCACTATCTGCATTTTCAAGATTTTCTGATTTTTTTAAAAATCAAAGCAGCGTTATTAAAGAAGGATTAATTGCTCTGTTAATCTGTGCTGTTGGAGATTTAATTGCCGGAATCATCTTAGGCAAAATGACATTTTTCCTTGAAACTTTCCCAGGACTTTTAGTAATCATTCCGGGGGCTATTGGTATGAGAGGAAATATTTTCGGCTCTTTTGCTTCAAGGCTGTCTACAAATTTACACATCGGTATTATATCACCTAAATTTGAATTTTCAGAACAGTTGAATTATAATATTTTTTCATCATTTGTTTTAACATTGGTCCTATCAATATTTTTGGCCATAATAGCTAAAATATTCTGTATTCTATTGCATCAGCCTTCAATGTCATTGATAGACTTTATATTGATATGTGTCATTGCTGGTGTTATTTCAAATTTGATTATGCTTCCGATTACAATGGTAGTTTCATATAAAAGCTTTGAACATGGTTGGGATCCGGACAATATCACAAGTCCAATCATAGCAGCATTTGGAGATTTATTTACTCTTCCTGCAATCATTGTTTCAATATTTGTTTTAAATGCAATTAACTTTGACATGTTATTTAAAGACATAGTTTTATTTGCAGTCCTAATCATTGTTTTAGTTAGCTTTATTTACTGTTATAAGCTTTCTGATGAAACCCATACAATATTAAAACAGTCAGCTCCCGTATTGTTGTTATGCTCTCTTTTAGGAGGTACCGCAGGCAGCATTTTAAATAGTTCAGTTGAGACATTGCTTACAAATCCTAGTTTGCTTACTCTATTACCTCTATTTTCAGGTGAAAGTGGAAGTCTAATTAGTATTTTAGGTGCTAGACTATCATCTGGTCTTCATTCAGGTTTAATTGAACCATTAAAAAGGCCTAAAGGCAATACTATTAGTAATTTTTTAGTTTGTTATGTTTTGGCTATTGTAGTATTCCCTTTAATTGGAATTTTAGCTGAAGGATCTTCATACTTATTTAAAACAGTAGGCATTGGTTTTGTTAATATAGTTTCAATAAGTACTCTGGCAGGTTTTATTTTGGTCAGCGTGATGATTTTCTTGGTGTACTATGTATCAACAATTTCCTATAACAAAAATCTAGACCCGGATAATATTGTAATTCCAGTTTCAACCAGTATAACAGATTCGATTTCAAGTTTAATATTGATATCTGTTTCATTGATTATTTTAGGAGTGTTAATCTAATACCACGCCTTTAATATAAGATTACACTCATTTACTCTAAAATAATCATATGTCAACTTATTCTTATCGAAATTTTTTGGAACGGATACTAACACGGCTTTTGCATTCTGTTTATTGAAGTGAATAAATACAATTGCACTTGTGTCATCGTAGAAATTGATTTCATCATTGAGATATATCCTATCTGAACTTGGTGATTGCCAGAGCCTAGCTTTAACAATTCTTGTTGTATCAACAAAATATTTTAAGCTGTCTTTTTCATTTTTGTCAATCAGCAGATAATAATCCGAGTTTTTCACGTTTCCTTTAAAGATTTTAAAGTAATTGCAACTGTGTTTTTCCTGGTCATGTTTGTGATTGCATTTACCATCATTTTGAAAGTCTTTGATTACATATTTATTGTAAAAATCGCATTTTACGAATCTGTTTATTGAAAATACATTGCCGTTTTCATCACTTTCACCTATTTTCACACTTGGAACACTGCTTTGCTGTGGAATTATTTCCATGGAGGTTTTAATTTTTGTTTCAAAGGTTTGTTTATCAATCAACTTTTTATAATTTTTTCCAAGGGCCAGAAATTTATCATATGATACACTGTTTGGAATGGTTTCACCATGTTCATTTATAACTGCAAGGCCAGGTGTTCCTTTCCCATATTTTTCCCAGTTATCGGGGTTTCCGGGATTATTGATTAAATTGTCAGCCACTTCCCCAAGCAAGCTTTCTGTGTTTTCTATTTCCGATGATGAAATCGTTTTTTGTGTCATCATTTCTGAGAAATTGAGTACAATTCCTGCAATCATTAAAGTTACTATTAAAACGATAGCTATTTCAATGGTCATGTTTCCTCTATTGTCCATCATCTTCACCATTCAACCCATATTTCTTCATGTGAGAGCTATCTAGAATTAAGCTGTTAATGTCTAGCTTATCCATTTTTTTTCCTGTATAATGGTCGTGGAATATCACGTGGTCGGAACAGGAAATGGAATCGTTTGTCAGAGGAGTATGTGTCTGTATAAATGTCTCAAGTCCATAATGAGGGCATGTTCCCTTTCCTTCAAGTCTACATAAAAAGCAACTTCCGTCAGCACTTTCATGAAAATAACCCTGTTTTAAACAGTCCTTTAGCACACCGGGGTCGCCATGATGAACATAGGGGTCATATGGGCATTTTTTGATGTATAGTGGTGATGTTGCAAATAAATATGAAAACGGCGAGTCCAGATTCCTCAGTTTAAGATATCTTGCAAGCGCATTCTTGTAGTTGAGTTTTTTGCCTTCCTTAAATATTCCTGATGCAACCGTTAGTTTCGCAGGAGGCAACGGGTCTTTAAGGCCTTCAATTGACACGTTCTTTTCAATGATCTTATTAAAATGATTATTGTTTTTGTTAATGTTCAGCTTTACTTTGAATAAGACTTTCCAGGGATTGCTGCTACTTTCAACAGATAAAACCTCGGATGTGATGTCAACATCATATTTTTCATTCAATTCTTCATTTTTTTCTTTTAATTTTTTATTTAAATTCTTTTTTATAGTGTCTTTACTGTTAAATAGCTTAAAGCTATGGTATACTCTTTCACATGCATCATATAGGGAATCTCTACCTAAAACTTCTATATTATTTGAGTAATCATCAATAATATATTTGAAATTATCATTCTCTTCAGAGTCAATATTTTCACTTTCCATATATGTTATGGTCGTATAAACAATAATGGCCATTAATAATAATATTGTTATTAAAATAACAGTCGTTCCCAGTATTAGATTTCCATTTGAATCGATTTTCATTATTAGAGATATAGTCTGTATTTATAAAATTATTTTCAAAGTGCGACTATATGATTTTTCACAAAAAAGTATGAAAAAATTATAAATACCTTTAAAATAGTAATAAAAAAAATACTTATTTATATTATCAATTAGAAACTATACATATTGAAAATATATGGAGGATTTACATGTCAGATACTGTTAGAACATGGCGTCATATACAACAAAGATACAATCTTATTGGTTCTAAATGTACTACCTGTGGAGAATTATTTTTCCCGTCTCGTGTAGTTTGTCCTAACTGTAGAAGAAAAGGAAATCTTGAACCATTCCAATTCAGTGGAAAAGGTAAAATTTACACATACTCAATAATTAGATCCGCTCCCGATGATTTCAAAAAATCAGCACCATATGCTGTTGCAGTAATTGAACTCGAAGAAGGTGCAAAATTAACATCTCAGCTTGTAGATTGTGATGTTGATGATATTGAAATTGGTGATGATGTAGAAATGGTATTTAGAAGAATTAGAGAGGATGGAAAAGACGGAGTAATCTCCTATGGATACAAATTCAAAGTTATCAAATAATACTGCCGTAATTTTAGTAAGTCACGGAAGTACGCTACCTTACGCTGAAGAAGTATTCAGTGAGATAAAAGATAAGTTTATTAAAGCAAGCGGTTTGGCTACTGAAATCGGCTATATGAAAGTTTCTGAACCTACTATTGCTGGAGCCGTTGAAATATTAAAGGATGATTTGGATGATTTGGATAAGATCATTGCCCTTCCAGTATTTTTAGCTCCTGGTATTCACACTAACATCGATATTCCAACTTTATTAGGATTGGAACCTTTGGAAGTTGATCCTAGATGTCCCGATGGCAATTATCCGGCTGAACATTATTTGTCAATAGCCGACGATGTTGAATTCGATGGCGAAATCGAGCTTTTGCCTTCAATCGGGCCTCGCGATGAACTTTTGAAAATCATCGATAAAAGAGTTGAAGAGGCTTTAAGCGATTCTAAACTTGATGATGATGCAAAAACTGGAATTTTACTTGTTACACATGGTTCTAGATTAAATTACAATAAAGAGTTTGCAACAGAATTGTATAATAAATTTGAAAGAACTTGTGACATGCCATCTAGTTTTGGCTTTATGGAATTATGCGGTCCTAGCATCCCTGAATCTATCAATAAATTAGTGGATGAAAATAATTTGGAACGATTAGTTGTGGTACCTATATTTATCGCTCCTGGAATGCATACAACTCATGATATTCCTCACATCCTAGGATTTTTAGAAGATCATGAGCATGAACATTCTCATGGCCACAGTCACGGTCATGACCACTCACACGATTTGACCCCTGTTGAGTTTGAAGGTGAGATTTTATATCCGGAGCCAATTAAAGCGGATGATATTTTAATAGATATTTTAGTCGATATGGTAGATGAAAAATTATAGTTTTTCATATATTTTTTTGAAATATTTTTTATTCAATATAACTTAATTAAATGTAACTTAAAGTTTAATACTAATTGATTTGGAGAGGAAGAATTATGTCTGAAAAAACTGGAATTTTACTTTTGAGCCACGGTTCTAGATTAAAAGATGGCGAAGAAGTGATTAAAGCTTATAAAGAAATGTATCAAGAAGAGTTTCCTGAAGCCATTATTGAATATGGATTTATGGAAATCAGAAAGCCAGGTATACCTGAAACCATTAAGAAATTAACATCTGAAAACGATTTGGATAAAATCATTGTTGTTCCCGTATTTGTAGCTCATGGACTTCACACAAAAAGGGATATACCAGGATTATTAGGTATTGAAAGTGATTTTGATGAGGAATCTGTCTCCGGTCATCATCACCACCATCATGACCATGGGCACGGCCACGGACATCATCATCACCACCATCATGACCATGATGATGAAGAGGTGGAATTCGATGGTGAAATTATCTTAACCGAACCTTTAGGTATCGATACACGTTTATACGAAATTATTAAGGATAGAGTTTCAGATGCATTATAATCTGAAACATTTTTTTACTTTTTTTGAATAACTATATTTATTTTAAAATTTATATTATTATTTATGACCTTAAAAGTCTCTGATATTGGTGAAAAAGAATTAGTTAGATACATTATAGCTAATTCAAAGGACATTACTCCTGATGACACTGCAGTCACCAATTTTAATGGGAATAATTTGATTTCTACTTGTGACATGCTGATTCAATCCAGACATTTTCCCGAAAAGATGTCCTATTTTGACATGGGATTTAAATCGGTGACAGTTAATGTGAGTGATTTAGCGGCTATGGGTGCTAAGCCATTAGGCTTTTTATTGTCTATAGCCCTTCCTAAGGATTTGGAGTTAAACAGTTTTAAACAAATAATTGAAGGTGTTTTAAGTGCCTGTAACTACTATTCCATTCCATTGATTGGAGGAGATACCAACGAGGCATCTGAAATAATAATTTCCGGAACAGCTTTGGGCTTTTGTGATAAGCCTCTGATGAAGGATACTTACAATATTGGCGATTTGGTGGTTGTCACCGGCGATATTGGAATTGCAGCTTTGGGCTTTAATTTGGATTCAATGGATAACATATATGTAAATAAAGTATTGAAGCCAATAGCCAGACTGAGAGAAGGTATTTTAATCAACGATGCGGGAGCTACTTCTGCAACCGATATAACCGATGGGCTTGCATGCGAATTGCATGAGATGAAAAAGGACGGATTCGGCTTCATGATTTATGAAGAAAGGCTGGACGTTTCTGAGGAATATAAAGAGATTAGTAATCAATTAAATTTAAATTATCTAGATTTAATTTTACATGTTGGAGAAGATTTTGAATTAATTTTCACGATTTCAAAAGATAATTTGAAAAATTTAGACATTGATTATAAAGTAATCGGAAAGGTCACCTCTTCCGATAAAGTTGAAATAACTTTAGAGAATAATATAATTGAAGAAATTGAAAACAAAGGTTATGAGCATTATGTTAGTGAATAACAATCTTTACAAAAAGAGCTCAAAATCACAAAAAATAAGATGTGAAATCTGTGCAAATTATTGTAAAATATCAGATGGAAAATATGGTATTTGCAAGCAACATAAAAACATTAATGGGGAGCTGTCTGATGAATCCTATGGAATTGTTTCTTCTTTAAGTCCGGATCCTATTGAAAAAAAGCCATTGCATCATTTTCTTGCGAACACATTTACATATTCGATTGGGGGTTTTGGATGTAATATGACATGTTTGCATTGCCAGAACTATATGATTTCTCATGAATATGGCAAATTTTCTAGAGGAATTAAAATAACACCAGAAAGCATTGTGGAAAATGCACTTAATTATAATTGTAAGTCAATTGCTTGGACTTATAATGAACCTACCATACACTTACCTTTC
>Ga0129307_1001367_pt1 | contig 26403 bp, 24 predicted proteins | sample P1105metagenome_FD_94437 | JGI IMG/M metagenome (GOLD analysis project Ga0129307, IMG submission 94437) | Capybara group fecal microbial communities from Wisconsin, USA - P1105 metagenome | ecosystem: Host-associated > Mammals > Digestive system > Large intestine > Fecal | place: USA: Wisconsin...
TACGGGTATTCGACCAAGGCTTTCAATCAGCAGGTCAAGAATAATATCGAGCGTTTTGCGGAGGATTTCCGTTTCCAACTGTCCAAAAAGGAAGTCGAAGAATTGCGGTCAAAAAATTTGACCGCAATTACCGGTGTAAATGACGCAGAATTTTTGCGGTGCAAAAATTGCACCACAAACACGGAATTAGAAAATAACAGTGCTTCAAGGTCAAAAATTTTGACCTTGAACAAAGGCTCTCGCGGATCTAATATCAAGTACGCCCCCTTCGTTTTTACGGAACAAGGCATTTATATGCTCATGACTGTGTTGAAAGGCGATTTGGCAGTACAACAGAGTATGGCCCTCATCCGTCTTTTCAAGCAGATGAAGGACTACATTGCGGCAGAGAACACGCCGGATGTTTCTGCGGGGATAGTCGCCTTGGCGACGCAAACGAGCCAAAACACAAGGGATATCGCCGAGATTGCCACGGATGTCCGCACGCTTTCTAACAAGGTGGAGCGAAACGAGAGTTTTCTCCAAAAAGTCATGGCGAATTTCATCGACCCGAGCACCTTCAAGCATTTCCTGATTCTGAACGGGCAGCGGCTGGAGGCCGATGTCGCTTACACGCAGATTTACGGCATGGCGAAGAAGTCTGTGCTGATCGTAGATGACTACTTGGATGTAAAGACCCTCGATTTGCTACGATGCGTGGCGAAGGGTGTTTCTGTCAAGATTTTCAGCGAACAGTACGGTCGCACCCACTTGACCGAGAGCATGCTGGCGGACTTCAGGGTGGCTCGCCCGGATGTAGAACTTGGCGATGTTTGCGCCACGGGAAATAAGTTCCATGACAGGTACATCTATCTGGATTTTGGGACAGCCAATGAAAAACTTTTTCACTGCGGAGCATCAAGCAAGGATGCCGGGAACAAGGTCACAACGATTATGCAAATCGAATGCCCAGAGTTTTACCACGCGCTTGTGGAATCTCTTCAGGAGAGCAATATGCCAAATTTGCATATTAAATAGATTGCTTCAGATTGCTTCAAAAACACACTATTTCAAGTTTGTAGGCAGTCGGAGGTAAAGATGAAAAAAGAAATGATGCCAAAAGGTTCCGCAAATACAGACAAGATAAGCGAATTCTATCATCCCAGCTAGAACGTGTAATCAAGTAATTTGGCGACAAATATGTCTCTTATACAACATAGCGATGTAGAAATATCCACCGGAGCAATAAGCACCTTTTTCGGCTAAAAAAACACACTTGATACACTTACCGTTAACTGTAGTAAACATTAAAATGGGGCGAGTAGGTACGGTTTATAAAAATTAAAGGTATTTTTATGTAAAAATGAGGTTTTGTATGCGTAAACATCTATTTGCTGCGTTAGCGTTCACGGTTCCATCTTTTGCCATTCCGCTGGTAAACCAGCTTGGTTTTGCCCCTGAATCCGAAAAGACCGTTGTCATCCCCGGCAACGACGCCAATCCGCTTGAAATCCGCGACATGAACGGCAATGTGGTGCTTACGCTCGAAGCCCCGATGGTCTATGACTGGGAATACAGCGGCGAAGAGGTCCAGACGTACGACATTTCGTCCATCAAGAAACCGGGCACTTATCGCCTGTTCAGGGACGGCTACATCGGGAATCCGATCGTGGTGGGAGAGAATGTCTATGAAGACTTGACAAAGGCCGCTCTCAAGTGGTTCTACTACCAGCGTGCAGGCATGGCCTTGGAAACGCGTTATGCGGGCAAGTGGGCTCGCGCAGCAGGCCACATAGACGACAAGGTGATTGTCTATGGTACGGACCTCCCGACGGCGACGGCGGTCGCGAAGGCGAATGGTAAAGCGGCTCCGAAGAAGGCGGACGCCAAATTTATCAAGTCGCAGCGCGGCTGGTACGACGCCGGGGACTACGGCAAGTACATCGTGAATTCCGGGATTACCGTTTTCACGTTGTTGGAACTGTACGAACATTTCCCGGTTTTCATGGACTCACTTCATTGGAACATCCCGCGCGAATTCCCGAAAATGCCGGAGCTCCTGGAAGAAATCCGCTGGAATCTGGACTGGATGCTTTCGATGCAGGACAAGGACGGCGCCGTTTATCACAAATTAACGTCGCTCAAGTTCGGCTCCAGCACGATGCCCGAAATTGACGGCGCACTGCGTTACGCGATTGAAAAGAGCTTGACCGCGACACTTGATTTTGCAGCCGTGATGGCACAGGCATCCCGCATTTACGCGAAGTTCGATTCGGAATTTGCAAACCGCATGCTCAAGGCGGCAGAAGTCGCTTACTACTGGGCAAAACGCCATCCGAAAGCATTGTACAAGCAGCCCTCCGATGTTGAAACCGGGAACTATACGTATGGCGAAGAAAACGGCAAAGACGAATTTGCCTTTGCTGCGACGGAACTTTACCGTGCGACAAAGAAGGCCGATTACCTCAAGGACTTGAAGCAGTATAAATTCAGGCCCGATGGTCCGTGGTGGGGCGACGTGAACATGCTTGCCGCTTACCATGTGGCTCTCGACTCTGCGGATTTTGGCGCAAAGCTCGGCGGCGAAGCCCGCAAAACACTGCTCCACGTCGCGAAGGAACTTCGCAATGTCGGCGATACGAGTGCTTACAGGCTCCCGGCATTCGAATCTAGCTGGAACTGGGGCAGCAACAGCGCCATGGCGAACAACGGAATTGTCTTGCTGCACGCATATTACGTCACTGGCGACAAGAGCTTCTTGGACGGCGCCCAGCAATGCCTCGACTACCTCTTGGGCAAGAACCCGATGGAAATCACGTACGTCACGGGATTTGGCTACAGAAGCCCGCGCAACCCGCACCACCGCGTAAGCGAATCCGACTTTGTCGATGATCCGGTGCCAGGCATGCTCGTAGGCGGTCCGCATTTGGGCAAGCAAGACATCAACCTCGACGGCAAGGAACTTTGGAAATGCCCGAACTACGCCTCTGCCGACAAGCCCGCCTTAGCTTATATCGACAACCGTTGCAGCTACGCGACAAACGAAGTCGCCATCAACTGGAACGCTCCGCTTGCATACCTCGCCGGCGCCTTGCAGGCCATTTACAGCGGGCACACAGCCGCCGTGGTGAAGTAAATGGAATACTGAAAAGCTGATAGCTCAAAGAACGCCCTTCCGCAAAGGAGGGGCTTTTTTGACGTAATCTGTAGCAAGAGCCAGTTACAGTTCATTGTCTATTTTCTACTAATTAATATATATTACGGGTATGACTTTACGCTCTACCCTTTTTTTGTTGATTTTTGCTTTATTCGTTCTACCTAAAGCCTACGCTCTTGAGTCTCCGGAACCATCGAAAGGCGAAGAGTATAAAATCGAAAAGGGTTTCGAAGAAAAAATAGATGCGATTATTTCAAAGCGGTTGCATTTGTCGTCAGTCCGTTCAAAACTGGAAAATACCAACTCGAAATTTGTTGCCGTATATGGACATGTCCTGGAAGCAAACGATAAACGCGCCCTCGAATCGGCGGATGAAGAAGATTTGTTTGTCGCAGAAAGTCTTTTTTACTTGCTGAACGAGCAGTTGATGCAAAGAAATGATTTGCTATTGAAAAAGGCTACTCCAGATGTCCGCAATACATACAAACATCTCATGAACCGATTCAACTTTATTAGTTTGGAAAGGCTAAAAATTATCGTTGATTATTATTACGACAAAGCAAAGGACAAGTGGATTCGCCCGGCAAAAGATCAATACGTGCTCACCATTACGATGGTTGTCAAGTCGGGATATTTCCTTTATCAGGAGAAGGATTCCGCAATAGAAATCCGCCGCTATGGTTATTACATACCGAATCCAAACGTAAAACGAATATTCTTCAATGACGGGTATTCCGAAGTTCTTTGGAAAAATCCAAACGAAGCGTCGCTAAGCACGGTGAAAGTTTTGCCTTATCAGCTCATCGAAAAAATTCAAAGCCATAAGGAACCGAATCAGAATCGCAAGAAGATAGCGAATCTCTTGAAAATAAGAAATTTCTCGACTATACCGCTTGTCATTGACGAGATAGACAAATCCTGCGAAAAGGATTCGTGCCCTGAAGAAATTAATTACAAACGTTATCTTAACACGCTGGGAACTCTTTACCGAGCGGGCGTATTAAGACGTTTTTGATTACAAGATAATATTACTAGCTAGCAGCCGCTGACTAGATTGACAAATTCACGGCAGACGGCTTCGGGGTCCGGTTTGCCGAAAATGGCGCTCCCGACGACGAACACGTTTGCGCCCGCTTCTTTGCATGCGAGGATGTTGTCCAGTTTTACACCGCCGTCGATTTGGATGTCGAGTTCCGGCTTCATCTGGCGGAGTTCGCGAATTTTATCGAGGCAATACGGAATCAAGCTTTGGCCACCGAATCCGGGGTTGACGGACATGATGAGCACCATATCCACGATGTCGAGCACGTACTTGATGCTTTCGAGCGGAGTCGCCGGGTTAATGGCAACGGCGGGTTTGACGCCGAGTTCTGCAATCTGGTGCAGCAGGCGGTCGAGATGGTTTGTCGTTTCGGCATGCACGCTGATGATGCTTGCGCCAGCTTTTGCAAATTCGCCCACGTAATTTTCAGGATTCTCAATCATCAAGTGGCAATCGAGCGGGAGCTGCGTGCCTTTTTTGACGCAAGCGGAAATGCCCGGCCCAAAGCTGATATTTGGGACAAAGTGCCCGTCCATGATGTCGAGGTGGACGAGTCCAGCGCCACCGTTTTCAATGGCTTTGAGGCCGTCACCGAGGGAGAGAAAATTTGCGTTCAAGACGCTGGGTGCTATGATTTGTTTGAGCATACTACAAATTTAAAAAAAATTTTACTAAATTTGATGTTACTAAGAAATAAGAGGAGATTATCCATGTCGAAGAATTCCAAAACTGTAGTCGAAAAACCTGCTGCAAAGAAAACTGTTGCAGCAAAAGCTACGAAAACCGCAGCAAAGAAAGTAGAAGCCAAGTCTGCTGCAAAGGCTACGACAAAGAAAGCCGAAGTCAAGGAAGCTCCCGCAAAGAAGGCCGCCCCCAAGGCAGAAAAAGCCGTAAAGGCAGCAAAGGCCGTGACAAAGGAAGTCAAGGCTCCGGCCAAGGAAACCGTAAAAGAAGCTCCGAAGGCAAAGGCTGCAAAAGCAGTGAAGGCCCCGGCAAAGAAAGCTCCTTCGAAGGCCGCTCCGGAAGCTGTAGAAGTCGAATTCATCGCCGATTGTCCGCTTGCAACGACAGTTTCTGTCGCTGGTTCTTTCAACGATTGGGCTGTGGATAAGGACATGCTCAAGAAAGACAAGAAGACGGGTCTTTGGACTGCAAAGATTTCTCTCGTTCCGGGCGACTACGAATACAAGTTTGTTTGTGATGGCCAGTACTGGGACGAAGGCGAAAACAAAATCAAGCACGTCTAAGTCGGACTAAAATTGTTATAGAGACTCTCCCACGAGAGGCGAACGATTCCCCGCATTTTCGATGCCACGAACGCACCGATGGATTGCGGGGTTGTTTTTATTTTGGCGGGGAGGCCATATTTTCATTGTTTATGCAAAAATCCTCTTGACATTTGCTTTTGTTTAATTGATATTACTAGATGAATGTATAAAAAGGAGTTTCACAATGAAAACGAATAGCTTTTTAGTGGGAGCCGTTCTTGGAGCCGCAGCCGCAGTCGCTGTTTCGAAAAAGTTTTTCAATTGCTGCTCTTGCGAAAATGCAAGCGATGATTCGGTTCCGAACTGCAACGAAGAGGCCGAAAAGAAAACTGTCGATGAAGCCTGCGACAAGAAAGTTTCTGAAGACACGATTGAACAGCTCCGCAATTCTATCGATAGCCTCCGCAAAGAACTGAGCAGCCGCATTGAATCCGAACAGACTTTCGCCGCCAAGTGCGAAGACCTCAAGGATCAGATTGCCAAGCAGAATGCGGAAATCAGCAACCTCAAGAATGTCTGCGAGATGCAGGACAGCCGCAACAAGAAGCTCGAAGAAGAACTCGCGAGCAAGAAGTAGTTTTAACGAAGAGTCTCAACGCAAAAAGTCGGCAGAAATGCCGACTTTTTTTGCGTTAATAAGCGCAGCCATAGTACTGTGTCATGCCCGCGAAGGCGGGCATCTCCTGTTGATTCGTCATCCTGAAAGGCGCAGCCTTGAAGACAACCTTTGCCCCACCCAGTCACTTCTCGCCCTTGCTGTCATCCCGGCCTTGTGCCGGGATCACCTTACACGGTACTAATAACATTGTCATTCCCGCCTACCTGTCCTCGCTTGACGGGGACGAGCGGGAATCTCCCTTACTTCCCAAAGTCCTTCGCAATTTCCACAGCGAGTTCTTCGAGCTTGGCGGTAGACACCTCGTCGAGTGCGGACTTGAGCGTCACCGTGTTTTCGCAGAACGTGATGTTCTTGAGCGTGTCAAGAATCTCGTGCATCTTCTTCGCTGCCATTGGCGCCCATGTTCCGTTTTCGACAATGCCAACTTTGCGGTTGCTGTAGTTCTTCGCCTTGATGTGCGTCAAGAACCTTTCGGCAGTGGGGAAAAGCCCCGCGTCAAGCGTTGTGGCGCAAATGGCGAGGTGGCTGTAGCGGAACGCCTGCGAGACCGATTCCGAAATGTAGCTGCGGCACAAATCCTTGATAGTCACGTCCACGCCTTTTGCACGGAGCGATTCAGCGAGCTTCTTCGCGGCTTCTGCCGTGTGTCCGTAAACGCCCGCGTAAGCGACGAACACACCCTGCGTTTCAGGGGCGTAGCTACTCCAAGTGTTGTACTTGCCGATGTAGAAGTTTAAATTGTCTGTAATAACGGGGCCATGCAACGGGCAAATCGTCTTGACGTCGATTCCGGCGAGCTTCTTGATAACGCCTTGGACTTGTGTACCGTATTTCCCGACGATATTGATGTAATAGCGTCTTGCTTCGTCCACCCATTCTTCGCCCAACTTGCCAGAAAGCCCGAACGTGCCGAAAGCATCTGCTGCGAACAAAATCTTTTCGGATTCTTCGTAGCTGAAAAGGACTTCGGGCCAGTGGACCATCGGAGCCGCGATAAACTTCAAAGTGTGCTTGCCGAGCGAAAGTGTTTCGCCTTCCTTGACGGTCTGCGTCTTGGCGCCTTCCGGGAGCTTGACAAACTGCGGAAGGAATGCGAGCGCCTTTGATGATGCAACGATCGTTGCGTTCGGATACTTCTGCACGAACTCTACAATGCCGCCAGCGTGATCCGGTTCCAAGTGATGGACAATCAAGTAATCAGGCGTCTTGCCCTGCAATGCGTTTTCAATGTTCTGCAACCAATCCGATACTTTGTGCGCATCGACCGAGTCCGTCACCGCAATCTTTTCGTCAAAAATCACAAAAGAATTGTAAGAGATTCCATCGGGAACTTTATATTGCCCTTCAAAAAGATCAATCTCGCGATCATCCACCCCGACAAACTTGATGTTTTCACTGAAATCCAAAATGTTCATAAATGCCTCCAATGTTTTTTCTTATGCGAATATAGTAAACGATAATGGTTGCATAAAAAGGTGACCCCGCAACAAGTGCGGGGTGACAGCAATAGGGAATGTTACGTTTGCGGTGTCATCCTGACCCTGTAAGGGGATATAGAATTGTTGCCAACTTGTTGGCTTACAATTCTTAGGTTCGTAGGAGCAGGATCCAGTAAAGTCTTGTATTGCATTGTCATGCCGTACACTTTTTACCCTCTAATCATAAATTACAGTTTTGTATAGCGACCTATAATTTTCTACTTTTGCCCTCGGATTTAGTTACACATTAAAAAGGAATATCATGCCAGCTTTTGATCCAAACGCGAAAAAGATGCTGATTTCGGGCAACGAAGCCATTTCCCTTTCCATGCGTCATTGCAATGTTCAGCTTGCCGCAGGCTATCCGGGAACTCCTTCCACCGAAATCTTGGAAGATTACTCTGAATTGGGCGGCTATGCCCAGTGGGCCCCGAACGAGAAGGTCGCCGCCGAAGTGGCCCTGGGTGCAGCCTTTGGCCATGCCCGCAGCGTTGTGACAATGAAGATGGTTGGCTTGAACGTCGCTAGTGACGTTCTCTACACCGCAACTTACACGGGTGTCGATGGTGGCATGGTTTGGATTGTTGCCGATGACCCGGGTCAGGGCAGCTCCCAGAACGAACAGGATACGCGTAACCACGCGAAGGCATCCGTTTGCCCGATGTTCGAACCGAGTAACTCCCAGGAAGCCTACGACTTCTTCCGCATCGCCATGCAGACGAGCGAAAAGTTCAAGATTCCGGTCATCCTCCGCATGACCACCCGCGTGGACCATTCCAAGTCGATCGTCGTGCCGAAGGAAGAACTTCCGGCTATGGTGCCGAACTTCGAACGCAATATCGCCCAGCACGTGATGGTGCCTGGCTTCTCCAAGCCGGCTGGCCGTCGCCTCCGCGCCAAGATGGACGAAATGGAAGCCTGGAACGTTGCCGAAGGCCCGAACAAGGTCGAAATGCGCAGCGAAGATTTCGGTATCATCGTCAGCGGCATCAGCTACCACCATGTCCGTGAAGCCGCTCCGGAAGCAAGTATCCTCAAGCTCGGCATGACCTACCCGCTGCCGATGCAGCTCATCAAGGATTTCGCCAAGAAGTTCGAAGGCAAGCGCCTCATGGTCATCGAAGAAAACGACCCGTGGCTTGCCGAAAATATCAAGGCCGCCGGTATCCCGGTCGAAGCCAAGTACGACCCGATTTTCCGCTTTGGCGAACTCGACGTGAACCGCGTCCGCCGCATTATCGCTGGCGACCGGAATCCGGATCCGGTTCCGGTCAAGGGCAAGCCGCCTATGCTCTGCCCGGGCTGCCCGCACCGCAGCTCGTTCGCCGTCTTGAAGGAACTCGACTGCATCGTCTCTGGTGACATCGGCTGCTACACGCTCGCCGCTCTCCCGCCAATCAGCGCGATGGACTACATGATTGACATGGGTGCCGCTATCGGTATGGGCATTGGTCTGCGTAACGTGCTCCCGCGCGAACAGGCCAAGAGAGTCGTCTCCGTCATCGGTGACTCTACATTTGTCCACAGCGGTATCACGGGCCTCGTCGAAGCCGGTTACAACCGTCCGGAAACGGGTCACGTCGTCATCGTGCTCGACAACAGCATCACCGCTATGACCGGTCAGCAGGAACACCCGGGTACGGGCCGTCACCTCGACCACACCCCGGCATACAAGGTGGACTACAAGGAAATCGCAAAGGTTGCCGGTTTCGACAACGTCTACGAAGTGAATCAGGTCAAGGAACCGGAAGAGTTCAAGCGCCTCGTGAAGGAATCCCTCGAAAAGGACGAACTCACTCTCATCGTCGCAAAGAGCCCCTGCATTCTCGCCCTCAAGAGCATCCTTGCTTGGGACAAGGCAAACAAGGAAAAGGCCGAAAAGGCTTTGGCCGAAGCAGAAGCTGCTGCCAAGAAGAACGGTAACATTTAATAGAGAGGTTGAATAATTATGAGCGTAATTAACGTTAAGTTTGCAGGCCTCGGTGGCACCGGTGTTATCAAGGCTAGTGACGTGATGGCCGAACTTGTTTTCGAACAAGGTTACGACGTGAAGAAGGCCGAAGTCCATGGCATGAGCCAGCGCGGTGGTTCCATCGCCAGTGACGTGCGCTTTGCAAAAGATGAAGAAGTGCAGTCCCCGATGATTCCGGAAGGCGAATCCGATTACCTCGTCGTCTTTGACGAAACGCAGGTTGTCGTGAACGAAGCCTTCTTGAAGAAAGGCGGCGTGCTCCTCACTCCGGCAGATATCGATGTTTCGAAGCTCGAAAACGTAAAGGCATTGAACGTCGCCATGCTCGGCAAGCTTTCCAAGTACTTCGACTTCACTGTCGAACAGTGGACCGTCGCTTTGAACAAGCTCTTCGCTGAAAAGTTCCATGAAGGCAACAAGAAAGCATTCATGCTTGGCCGCGAAGGCTAGCATTGGTTGTCACCCCGCACCTGTTGCGGGGCCACCTTACACAGAACTAATCACATTGTCATCCTGAACGGCGAAGCCGTGAAGGACCCAGTAAATTCTCGAATTATAGAGTCACCCCGGCCTCCATGCCGGGGTCTTCTTTTTTTATTGCGTCATGAACATGATTGCGTTGTCGTACAAGACTAATCTTCTAGCATAGAGATTATTGCTTCTTTTGCCGAAGAAAATGGCCCATGTAAATTCTCTTGCTTTCTTGTATCGTCGATTGCTTTTTCAAGAGATAATTCAATTGCGTTATTGTTTGATTTATTGTCTGTTTTCGTTTGCAAAGTGGACATACTAGACCTCTTATTTAAAACGGTAAATCAACATTGTCATTATTGTAACTTTTTCGGTCGGTCCTATTGTCTCCGTATTTGTTGTTTACATACTCGTTGTGCTTTTGTATGATATCGTCTGATGCGTAAGAGTATTGGAGCAATTTTTGATAAAGGGCTTCTATTTGTGCAATTGAAAGGACTCGATCTTCGATTGAAAGTTTGTTTTCAAGTTTGAGTCTTAAATTATTCCGTTTTGTTATAATTCTTGAATCTGTATCAGCAGGAATTTCTTTTAGTTCGCATCTTTCGCTAAAAACAATTATTGAATAGTATGGATAAGAATTTCCTAAAATGCGTTTTAGCTCATGAATGTGGCCGTTGTTTTGTTTGATGGGGTTGTAGAATTGCTTTTTTGTTTGACCATTTAATACTTTGCACCATTGCTTGTCATTTTCGTTTCCGAATATCCAACCTGAAATATTTTTGCTCTCGAAAACATATATACCAGTTGTATGAATCCACACAAAGTCAATTTCACAATGTACTCCTACGTGGATGTTTCTTATAATTTTGTAGTAGTAATTAAAGTGACCTGATAATTTGACGATTTCTTTGAATGTCAGAAACTCTCCGTAATCTCCTAAATTTGATTGACCGGGGCTTATGTTGAACCAATCATTGAAATTATAAGAACTTCTACTGACTACGGATTCATAGTATTCTTGGTTTTCTTTTTTACAATTTTTAGTTTTATTTATAGTTTGGGCGTGATTATTTGGTGTTTTTTTGTTTTTTATGTAATCAGAAAAAGAAATTATTGAGCCTGCAATAATGAGTATGATAAATAGTATTATTGCTGCTTTTGCAAGAAAAAATATTACGGATAACATTGTTTTGAACCCCTTTAAAAAACGCCATTAGTGTTAGACCTTTATATTATATATCTAAAATTATCCACCAGAAAAATAATTTTTCTACTAAATAATTTTAGACTCTTGCTGGAGATGCCCTGTCAGAGCAGGGCATGACAACAAAGGAAACCATAATGGATTCTATCGGCTCTCCGAGCCTCCAGAATGACAATGAAAATGGTTCCATTTTGGCATGATTGAGCCGGGGTGACGACGCAAAGGCCTCCCGCCTCCGGGTCTTTTTATCCCTCTAAATCAAATTGCGGTCGTTGAGATCGTCCATGAGCGATTCCGGCATCCACTTCTTTTGTTTTTTATATTCGGGATCGTCGAGTTTTTTACGTTGTTCATCAGCCTTGGCACTGTTGCCGGCATCGTGGTAAATGCGGATGAGATTCAAGACAGAGCACCAATAACGAATGGATTTTCCTGTACGTTCCAAATAGTTTGCAGCACTTTGTTCGTAGATAGCGGTCGCTTCGTCATAACGTTTAAGTCTGTAGAGCATGTCCGCCTTGATTTGAAGCATAATCGGATGATTCGGAGCATTTTTAAGCCCGCGTTCTGCAAGCTCCAAGCCCTTTTGGAAATCCTTGCGGTCATAGTATATCCAAATGAGCGGCGTCAAGAACAGCGGCCAGAAACTCTTCGACTTGAGAGAAGCCTCATCAAGCGTTTTGAGGTACGTGTCGCGGTTATCCGACTTAAACGGAAGCCAGCCCAAGCTGTTATCCACGAAATAGGCATAAACGGCATAAAACGCCTGCGCTTCCAATTCCGGGGATTCCTCGAACATCTTCGCCGCCGAACGCGTTTGCATCGCGCCCTTGACGGAATGTCCCGTTTCTAAAAGGACGTACCCGATTTCGTAATTGCGGAGGGCATCCCAAAGCCCTTCGGTCTTGCAGGATTCAAGATTTTTAGCGGCCACCTTGAGCGAGGCGGTATCGCCCTTGTCGTCGTACAGGCTTATATGGATGATATTTTGGAAAAGGCAACCCACACCATCGTTTTCAAGACGGAGTTTGCGCGCCAAGTTGAACGCTTCGACATAACTGAGTTCCATTGTCTTTTGCGTAATCTGTTCTGCGAGCGCGTTTTGCGCCGGAGAAAGTGCAAAAGAAAGATTGTCGGCAAAAGATATGCCAACTGCAATTAAAAGCGATATAAATAGTCTCGAAAACATTGTAAAAATAATTTAGAAATTTTTGATATTGTACACCACATTCCATTTTGGAATAAGCAAACACTTGCTTCTCAATGTAAAAAAATGTATAAATACAATAGATGTTAATAAGAACTAAACATTTTATTAACACACTTCAATCGCTTTTTAAAGTTAAGTGGTTGATAATCGGGAAGATATAACGAATTGGAATGAAAAGAAAAATGTGAGATTGGGCGTGAGTTAAACTTTTGAATGGAGGCTCCTATGAAGCTGTTCCACAAAACATCGACTGCATCACTCTACTATCTGTTCCATCCGGGTTTCCAGACCTTCAAGGAACGGATTAAAGACGAGCTGACCTCGACAAGCAGCGTCAATCTCGAAGATGTCATGGACGACTCGAACCTTTACGCCTACTACCAGCAAGGCGAATCGGCGGATTTCGTGGCAGCATGCATAGCAGCCTACTGCTAAACAAAATTTTTCGGCTAAACTTCGACTGACTCAGGGAAGTACTTTAACGAGTTCATGAGGGGAGCAAGTATTGGTGTGTGTGGAGAAAAGACCCTGTGACCTAAGTCACAGGGTTCTTTGCATATTCTAACTATTGCAATCCACCCACTTTGATGTTCGGCAATTTAACAAAAGCAGCGCACGCCCCCCTTTATTTGATTATATTACTAACAAAGAACTCCACTTGGGTATTTTATGCGAAAGTTTCTATTGTTATTGATGTTGTTCACCGCATTTGCCGCAGCGCAAGAAGGTTCCGTTGCACAAAACGTCAACGAACCAGAATCCTTGAATAAAAGCGGCTTCTATTTCGATTTAACATTAGGCGGTGCTATGCGCCATTTAGAGGCCAAACACAAAGCATATGTAGACCAAGAAAGAACTCATTACGATTACCTCGGCTATACAGGAAGGGGCGGGCTCGTTTCAGCAAGAATTGGTGGCATAATTAGAGGTGTCGTAGCAATTTACGGGAACCTCAAACTAGAGATAACAAAGGGCGAAAACAGCGGCTATAAAAAAGATACCCGTCCAACAGGATCCTTCTTCTTCAGTAACGGCCCCGGCGTAACCATTTTCCCATTTTTTCATTCAACAGGAAGCATCCGCAATTTGTATTTAAGCTCTACGGGCAACATTACATTCGGTGGCGGCGGCGATATCGGATTTTTCGGACTCAACACAACGTTTGAAACAGGATTCCTGTGGAATACATCGGATCGTTACTATTCGGGCTTTTCAATAGGAACAGACATAGTTTCAACAGCAGGTCTTAACAGTTACTATAAAGAGAAAGGCTATTCCATTTGGGTTGGATTCAAACTTATCCGTAAATAGAAAAAAGCCCGCGCAGTTTGTCACTGGGCGGGCTTATCGCATAAGACTTCGTCAACAATTACTTCTTTGCAGTTTTCTTCACAGCTTTTTTCGCGGCAGTCTTTTCCGCATCTGCGGTTTTTGCGTCAGCATTTACCTTCGCTTCGGCGGGTTCAGCAACCTTCGCGGCTTTCGGCATCTTGAACAAAATCTTCACGATTTCGTCAATGTGCTTGTGCGTGAAAATCTTGAGGCCTTTCTTTGCCGGTTCCGGAAGTTCCGCCACATCCTTCTTGTTGCCTTCGGGCAAGCGGAGCGTTTTAACGCCAGCGGCGAGCGCAGCAAGCGCCTTCTCGTTCAAACCGCCAATCGGGAGGCAGGCGCCCGTAAGGCTCACTTCACCCGTAAACGCGATATCCGGTGCAATCGGCTGCTTTGTGAACGCACTGAGCAAGCAGAGCGTGAGCGCAATACCTGCAGAGGGCCCATCCTTCGGCACGGCACCTTCTGGCACGTGAATGTGGATGTCCGTCTTCTTCACAATCGCAGGTTCAATGCCAAAACGCTGCAAGCGTTCACGGACAAGCGAAACGGCAATCTGTGCCGATTCCTTCATCACGTCGCCAAGCTTACCGGTCAAAATCAGCTGACCCTTGCCACTCAAGAGCATGCATTCGATAGGCAGAATTTCGCCACCGACGCTTGTCCATGCAAGGCCCGTCACAACACCCGGACGGCCCGGTTCCGGCAGCTGGTTATCGAGGAAGCGCGGAGCACCGAGATAATCGTGGAGCACTTTTTCCGTCATTTCCGGCTTGAACTTCTTGCCCATCACAATGTCTTTCGCACGATGGCGTACCGCATTTTCAAGCGTACGTTCCAATTCGCGCACGCCCGCTTCGCGAGTCCAGCCACGCATTACATACGAAATAGCGTCGTCATCAAAATGAATTTGTTCATCAAGCTTCACGCCGGTACGTTCGCAAATACGCGGCAGCAAATACTTGCCTGCAATCTGCAACTTTTCATGCGGGTAATAGCCCGGCAAGCGCACGATTTCCAAGCGGTCGCGCAAGGCTTCGGGAATTTCAGCTTCGCTGTTTGCAGTCGCAATGAACAGCACGCGGCTAAGGTCGAGGCCCACTTCCATAAAGTGGTCGGTAAAGTCGTGATTCTGTTCGGGGTCCAAGACTTCGAGCATGGCACTTGCGGGGTCGCCTCTAAAGTCGCTTGCCATCTTGTCGATTTCATCAAGCAAAATCACAGGGTTCATGCACTTTGCACGGCGCAGCGCATGGATGAATCGACCAGGCATGGCACCGATATAAGTACGGCGATGTCCGCGGATTTCGGCTTCGTCACGCACGCCGCCCAACGTAATGCGGACAAAGTTGCGCTGCATGGCATTCGCAATCGATTCGACGAGCGTCGTCTTGCCCACGCCCGGAGGGCCAACAAGGCAAAGAATCGGAGCGCGGCGTTCCGTACCGGTAAGCTTCAACACGGCCACGTATTCCATAATGCGTTCCTTGACCTTGTCCAAACCAAAATGCTTGGAGTCGAGTTCCGCCTTCACCTTCTTCATGTTGAGAACGGTATCGGTGTAAACACCATAAGGCAGCGCCAAGAACCAATCCACGTAATTGCGGCTCACCGCATATTCCGGCGATGTCGGCTGCATCATGCGCATGCGGCTGATTTCGTCTTCGAGTTTTTCTTCAATTGCCTGGCTAAACTTTTTCGCCTTGATTTTCTTGAGCAACTGGTCCGGTTCCGAAGAACCGCCGTTATCGCTGTCCAATTCGTCCTGAAGTTGGCGAATTTGTTCAGAAATAAACCATTCCTTTTGCTGCTGCGCCATCTTCTGGCGAACATTCTGCTGCACGCGAATCAACACGTTCTCGTTGTCTTGTGCGAGCTGCATCAGGTTCACCAAGCGGTCCGCGAGAGCGTCAATCGTTTCCATTTCCAAGAGAGCTTGCTTCTCGGAGAGCGAAACCTGCAAGAACGGCACCATCCCGTAGAATGCGTTTACATGGCTGTCCATCGTGAACATCGCCTCGACCATGCCTTCGGCGATATTCCTATGCATCGCGTAGTTGCGGAACATGTTCAGCACATCTTCGAACTTTCCGCACTTGTCTTCGGGCTTGATAAAAGTTCCTCTCGGAGAGACCGTCACCTGCAAAAAGCCATCACGCAAAATAATCGAACGGAGATCCACTACGGATTCCCCTTCCAGCACAACCTTCACGCAGCCGTTCGGGAACGGAGTCACGTTCGCCACATGCGCAATCACGCCCACCGTATAGAGATCGAGCATCGGATTGTCGAGCGATTCCTGCTCCACGTTCTTCTGGGCGACAAGAATAATTTCGTTATTGTGGTTCTCTGCAAATTCCAAGGCGCGAAGCGACATCTCGCGACCCACCAAAATGCGTCTCGTCGTAAACGGAAATACAACAGCATCCCTCAGAGGGAGCAACGGGTACGTTTTATTAAAATCAAAAGCCATGTTATAAAAATAGTAAACCCCGCAAAAATTCTGCGAGGTATTGTGATAGTCTATGCTATGTTCGTTTTATTCTTCGCGACCCCGCCGCCCGAAGTTGGTTTCGAATAAAGGCTTTCCTTCACCATCTCGGTCGTAAGAGTCATCTTCTTCTCGCCAGACCCCGGCATCGTGAACATAGCCTGCTGCAACACGCGCTCCATCACGGAACGGAGTCCACGCGCTCCCGTCTTGCGGGTCATCGTTTCGCGGACAATTTCCTTGAGGGCATCGTCTTCGAATTCAAGCTTAATGTTGTCCATAGCGAACAAACTCTTGTACTGTTTCACAAGGGCGTTCTTCGGCTGAGTCAAAATGTTCATGAGAGCGGTTTCGTCGAGTTCTTCGAGAGCAACGGCAATCGGCAAACGTCCGACGATTTCCGGGATGAGGCCGAACTTGATCAAGTCTTCCGGTTCGAGCTGCTTGAAGAGTTCGCTCAAGCTGTTTTCGCTCGCCGTATGGATTTCGGCACCAAAGCCCATGCCTCCCTGGTTCACGCGTTGGGAGATAATCTTGTCGAGCGTTTCGAAAGCGCCACCGCAAATGAACAAAATGTTCTTCGTGTTCACCTGCACGAGCGGCTGTTCGGGGTGCTTGCGTCCACCCTTCGGAGGCACAGAAGCGACCGTGCCTTCCAGGAGCTTCAAGAGTCCCTGCTGCACGCCTTCGCCCGATACGTCACGGGTGATAGAGGGGTTCGCGGTCTTGCGTGCAATCTTGTCGATTTCGTCGATAAAGATAATGCCGCGTTCCGCCTTGGCCACGTCGTAATCGGCAGCCTGCAACAAACGCACGATGATGCTATCCACATCTTCGCCCACGTAACCGGCTTCAGTCAAGACAGTCGCATCGGCAATCGTAAACGGCACGTCCAGAAAACGAGCCATCGTCTGCGCCAACAAGGTCTTACCCGAACCCGTCGGACCCACCAAAAGCAGGTTCGACTTTTCGACATCGACATCGTCCTTGGACTTGTGCGTCTGCTTGTAACGCAAGCGTTTGTAATGGTTATACACCGCTACAGAAAGCGCCATTTTAGCGCGATCCTGCCCAATGACAAAATCGTCCAAATGGGCCTTGATTTCGGTCGGGAGCGGAAGCGGCTTCGTCGAAATTTCCTTCGCTTCCTTTTCCTGTCTCGTACGAGCCAAGTCCTCTTCAAGAATACGGCTGCACATGCGTATGCAATCGCTGCAAATATACGCACCGGCGCCCGTAATCATCTTTTCGACTTGTTCCGCCGGCTTTCCGCAAAAACTGCAACTCACAGCCGGATGGTTCTTCCCGCTACGGTACATTAAATTCCCTCTTTACGCGGCACAAAAATTTCATCGATGACGCCAAAAGCCTTCGCCTCTTCCGGACTCATGTAAAAATCGCGGTCCGTCTTTTCGCGGACTTCATCGACCGGTTTTCCGGTATGCTTCGCGACAATCTCGGTAAGAGTATCCTTTGTACGGATAATTTCCTTGGCGGTAATCTGAATATCAGTAGATTGACCGGTAGCGGCACCCGACGGCTGGTGCAACATGATGCGGGAATGCGGCAAAGCATAGCGCTTGCCCTTTGTCCCTGCAGCAAGGAGCACTGCGGCCATCGAAGCACAACTACCAATGCAGATAGTCGCGATATTCGGGCGGACATGCTGCATGGTATCATAAATGGCAAGCCCTGCCGACACGTAACCGCCCGGGCTGTTTATATACAGCGTGATATCCTTTTCCGGATTCTCATATTCCAGGAAAATCAACTGGGCCATGACGTTGTTCGCAACTTCGTCGTTAATCGGCGTGCCCAAAAAGATGATACGTTCCTTGAGAAGTCTAGAATAGATATCGTAAGCGCGTTCGCCGCGCCCGGTAGTTTCAATGACGGTAGGGATGATCATTTAATCCTCTTATTACTTTGTTTCTTCTGCAGCCGGACGGATACCGACGATGAAGTCAGCGGCCATCTGGAAGCGAAGTTCGTCGCGCAGCTGGTTGATACGGCCAGACTGGCGGAAGTGGTTCTTCAAGTTTTCGAATTCCACGTGGTAAGCGTTAGCCATCTGCTGGAGGCGTTCGTCAACGACAGCCTGAGTCGGCTTGATCTTTTCCTTCGTGGCGACGAATTCGAGAATGCGGTGCTTCTTGATTTCGCGGATAGCTTCAGCGGAAAGTTCGTTTATCTGTTCTTCGGTCGGTTCGACCATGTCCTTTTCGCTCTGGGCATTGCGGTTCAAGGTCCACTTGATGAGGTCGTAAATGCGAGCCTTCGGCACTTCGAACGGGTTAGATTCGATAAGCTTGTCGATAGCTTCGTTGATGGACTTGTTCTTGGCAGCGTCCTTCTTCTGGGCAGCGAGGCTTTCGGCGAGGTTGTTCCTCAAGTCGGCTTCGTCCTTGACGCCAATCTGCTTGCAGAATTCTTCGTCCAAAGTCGGCGGAACGATTTCACGAACGTCCTTGATTTCGACGTTGAACTGAGCCGTCTTGCCGCGATAGCGTTCGTCCTTGTGGTCATCCGGATACTTGAAGTTGATTTCCTTCTTGTCGCCGGCCTTAGAACCCATGAGGCCTTCGTCGAATCCCGGAGAAGCGGATTCACCGAGGAGAGAACGGAATTCCTTGTTTTCCGGAAGTTCCTGCTTTTCACCATCAATAACAACTTCGATATAGTCACCCACGACAACGTCGCCCTTCTTGGCTTCGCGGTCAACGTGTTCGTCCTTGCTCCACATCTGCATGAGGCGGTCGAATTCGGCCTGGACTTCTTCTTCGTGGACGGCGGTTGCCGGAACGGTGATGCCCGTGTCAGCGTAACCCTGGATATCGATTTCCGGATCAACTTCGACTTCGACCTTCAGTGCGATGTCGTTCTTTTCGTCGTCCTTGAAATCCGTAACAACTAACTTGCCCACCGGAATGATGTTTGCGCCCTTGAGCGTTTCCTGCACAATGGAGTTCACGACATCATCAACCGCTTCGTGACGGATGGAAGGTCCGAACTGCTTCAGAATCATGGCCTTCGGCACCTGTCCCTGACGGAAACCCTTGAAGGTGACCTGCTTCTTGTACTGAGAAAGCTTCTTTTCGAACGGAACCTTGAGATCATCCTGCGGGATTGTAATTTCAATGGTGCGTACGGTTGCACTTGTTTCTATGATTTCAGCGGACATATATACTCCGATAAACGGTTGTTAAAAAGGTGATAAAAAAGAACTGCGAGGGGTGGGAGTCGAACCCACACACCGAAGTACCAGATCCTAAGTCTGGCGCGTCTGCCAATTCCGCCACTCTCGCGATTTCAAGACCAAAGATACAAAATCTTAAAAAATATTTTCGGTCAACTTGCGTAAATAGCCGTTTACAAGTGCCCCAAATCACCCTTTTTCGATGATACCGTAAAAACGGGACGGGTAGCGTTTGGGAATTACCCCAAACTTGTTCAGCACACGGAACGGCAACACCAGGATAAAGCCGAGCGGGCCGCTTAAACAATCCCGAAAAAACTTGATGCCAACCCCCGGGAACAGATAGTCGCCCATCGTGAGGCGGTATTCCTCACCAAGACTGTCCAAGAGCTGTTTCAGCTCGTCGTGCGAGAAATGCCACAAGTGGTCAGACACCGCAATATGTGCATACGTGAGTCCATTTTCGAACAAAGTCTTAAAATCGTCCGTACACGGGAGCGAAAACAGCACGCGTTTTTTGGCCGCCCCGACAGCCGACTTCAAGAACCCCGCCGGATCCGGCACATGTTCCAGCACCTCGATCATCATGACCGTATCGGCAAGATTCTCGCCAAGCGATTCACCCGGTTCAAGCAGTTTCGTCTTGAGCCCGTTCTGTTCCGCAACCGCAAGCGATTTCTCGTTGATGTCGGCTACGGTCGTGTCAAAGCCGGCCTTTTTCATTTCGAGCGAATAGGCGCCTTCGCCCCCGCCGAGATCGAGAACCGATTTCCCGCGAACTTCTTTCAGTAAAAAATCAACAATAGGCTTATGAGCCTCGCCCGGCTTTGCCGGCGGCCCCGGAACGAAGAAAGAACTTTGACCTTGCAATTTACCCATGATTGGAAATATATAAAAGGTTGTGAGCTATGAGGAGTGAGGTCGGTCGCCAAAGGCTCCCTTTGAGGTTGATGGTCAGGATTAGTAGGAAGTAGACAGTAGGAAGTGTCATCCTGAACGAACGTGAAGGATCCAGCGCAATACTTTTGTATCTTTACCTCCATGTTTCAGGCGTTCCGCAACATAAAAATCGGTGCTTTCATCGCATTTGTAAACCTCCTTATCCAAGGAATCTCTTTTTTTGTACAGAACTTTATCGCGCAGAACCTGGGAACAGCCTCTTACGGACATTTTGGACTTCTTCAAACCGACTATTCGATTTTCTGCGCCATCGCAGATTTCGGCATGACGACACTAATTCTCGCCTTTTTCGGGAACCGCGCCACTACAGGTTCGCTCTTCAGGAACATTCTCCAGTTGCGCCTGTTTTCCGCTATCACGGTAGCGCTCCTCATGGTCGCATTCGCGTTCGCGTTCCGCTTTAACCACCCGATTTTTTACGGCGAACTCATTTTCACGTTCGGACTCGTCTTCCAGCATGCGTTTTTCGACTGGTACTTCATCTGCGGAAAATTCTGGAAACGGCTGTTCGTCTCGAAACTGCTGCACACGATTTCGTACTCCACCGTCATGGGACTGACTCTGCTATACTTTAAAGTAGAACGCATTGAACTCATCGCGCTCGCCATGGTCCTCGCCGCCCTCCCGGCATTCTTCTACGGCGTAACCCAAGCGTTCCACGCGCACCTCCTCAAAATTACGCGACGCACATTCCGCTTCATCGCTCTCATGATCAAGGCCGGCATCCCGTATGCCATTTCGAGCTTTGCCGCATTCGCCTACCTCCCCGTCGGCCTGTACATCGCCGACAAGTTCGCGAGTGCCGAATTCCTCGGCTGCTACAATTTCGGGCATAAAATTCTCGTGCTCTGCTCGGGCATCATGGTTCATTTCATTTCGTCGAACCTTATCACGCTCCACGCTTCGCACGATAAAAACCTCCACCTCAAGGACATCGCGGTATTCACGCTGTTCATCGCCGTATGTTCTGCACCCTTGTGGCTATTCCCCTCGTGGATTTTGAAGATTCTATTCTTTGCCGCCCAGTGGACTGACGCCACGTTACAGACAAGCGCCAACATTTTACAAATACTTTCGTTCTCGCTCATTTTCCAGGCAGCCCGCACCACGCTCATCTCGACACTCCTCAAGGAACACGCGACACGTGCCTATGCCATCATGGTGAGCATCGGCGGCGCATCGAACATTATCGCCTGCGGTCTTGCAGGGATTTATCTTGAAAACGCCATGATTCCGCTTTTCGCGCTCACCGGCGATTTAGTAATCACTGCCATTTTGTTTGGATACTTTATCCGCAATAAAAGAATGAAGTGGTAATGCGGCGTTGCCGCAGTAGACTGTGGTTAGTGATTAGTAGACAGGTGTGGCAAACGGCTTCATGCAAGAGCAAGGGATGAGCTGTGAGGTCGGGCTTCGCCCTTTGAGGTATGAGCGGTGAGCTACGAGTTGTGAGCGGCGAGGTGTCATCCTGGAGGGAGCCGCAAGGGGACCGATAGGATCCAAAGCATTAATAGATTCTATTGTCTGCGGCTCCAGAATGACAGCGTAGAACAACTGTTACTGGATCCTTCAGTCGTTTCGTTCCCTCAAGATGACGTTCTTATCTTGCGTCGCCCGTCTCGGAACAAGTCCGGGATGACAACCGGGCAAAGCTCGTTTTCTCGTCTATCTCCCCCACAACTTCAGGATCCGCTGATAAATTCGTACGGCCACTGCTTACCGTGCAGACGAACGTAAAGAACGATATCCACACCCAGTACATACTTTGCTTGTAACCAGTCGTAAAGTTCCATAAAATAACCCACATCATGAACATCGCCGTCAAAAGCAACGTGAGCGGACTTTTCGCCACCGCCATTCTATGGTAACAGAATGTAAAGAGCACGCCAAAGAAAAACGGCAAAAGGAATATTCCCGGAAGTCCAAAGTCCTTGTAAGCGTCCCACAAGTAGGGGATTGTATTGAGTCCCGTGTACTTCACCACGCTTTCATTAAACGGAGTGTCCCAACCAAAACTATACTGAAGGTCATCGCCAATATGCATCAAATGCGTAATGCCATAGAACGCATCTATGCCATACGTCCATTCGTGTTCAGGGACATCGCTCCAACGATTTAACGCATAATCCAAATTCCAATAGTTGTTCGCCACATATTTATACGGGAGCAACGCCACTTCTTTTGCAATCTTGCTGTCGGTCACATCGGAATTGCCATATTGCCCCTTAAGCGAAGCCACCGCCACAAAGAACACTCCCACAAAAAGCACCATCACGATAAGCGAACGCCACGAGAACCATCCACGCAAATAGTTGAACAAAATAATGAACATGCCTATGCAAAGCATGTTGATACCACGGCTCGGGTATGTCGCAAACGAAAGTAAAATCGTAAACACAACCATAAACCGGGACGCATAACGCACCCAGCGCACCGGATTCATCGACTTGAAGGACGCCACAGCAAAAAGCCCAACGACCATTGCACCCGTGGTAAAGAAGTCTGCATACTTAAGCACATCATTATCCTTACCCGTGAGCCACATCGATGGATTGTCCGTGAAAAGCACGAGGTTTCCAGTCACCGAAATGACGCCAATAACACCGACAAAGAAATAGGCAAATGCTGAGAAACTCAAAAAGAAATGACAAACCCAATTATACTTGCCATGTACCGAAAGCGTTTTCTGCAACGGAGGGCCACCTTTAGATTTCCATGCAAAATCTGTCATATAGCAGCCTGCCAAAAAACAGAACATGCCACCGCCCCACACAAGCCACGTCGAATAGTTAAAGTCCGACATCGCAGGCAAAAACTGCATATAAGAAACGCCTAACATAACCATCTGTACCAAAAAGTACAGAGTCGACGGGCGAAAAAAATCTTCCTTGAAAATAGAGACAAGTACGAGAACCACTATGGCAAGCGCAAACATCACGCTTGATTCGGGATGAGCGAACAACGCCTCCATATAGCCTTATAGCCTCAACAACTACTTACGCCAAAAGCAAATTTTCTTGACGAAAAATTCCCATTCGGCGGCGGTCCTGGTATTCGAGAGTTTTTCCGAGCGCATGTATTCCACAAAGTTGCAAAAGAGCGAAGCCCAGAAGAACGAGAAGAACACTACAAAAATCAAGATGAGTCCACGTTTCGGAGAAATCTTCTTGTCGTTTTCCCAAGGAGGTTCAAGCACATGGAGATTTGTAAGCATCTTCGCTTCTTCCAGGCGCATCTGTTCGCTCTGCTGGCGAAGCATCCTGTACAAAGTCTCCTGGATACGGATTTCCGATTCCCGCCTGATGTATTCCGCGTAAAGTTCAGGAGATTTCTTGAGCTCTATCATACCGATATTTTTATGCTTGCCCTTGAGCGCTCCACTAAGAGCGGCATCCATCCCCTTGATCCGCTTTAAAAGTTCCTGGTAACGTTTGCTGCTCTCGCCTCGATCAAGTTTTTCAAAATCAAGTTCCATGCCCATTTCTTCTCGCATGGCCTGTAACTCACTTAAATACTTGATTGTCGAACTAAGCTGAACTCCCGGTTCATAAATATTGTACTTCACCTGGAAATCTACAAATGAATTCAACACGGAATCCAACACATGTTCGCAAGAATCGAGCCTCCCCTGGAAGTACAGCCTGGACTGGCGGGCCTGATTCGTCTTGAACACGTTAAATGCGGAGTCCGCCTTTTCAAGAATAAACTGAATAACCCCTACAGCAACCTTTGGATCTGTATCCCTGAAAGAAAGGGAGAACATGTCTTCCTTATTCAGCTCAAATCCAAAATTCTTACGGAATTCCTTGAGCAAATCTGCATGGAACTTTCCCTTGAACTCGTAATGCCTTGCAAGGTCGAACTTTTCGATGACCTGGTTGTGCAGTTCCCACGAGTTGAGAATCGTCCAAACGGCATTTGCGTCTTCGTTATCCATCGAAATACCGAGAAGCGAACTCATGCCCACTCCGCCCATCATTCCGCCAAGCGCACCACTCATAGATTGCTTCGAAGTCGGCGGAGTCACAATGGCCGAAGCCGCAAACTTAGGCTTCACAACCCACATGACCAAGATGAAGGCGATAATGGTCGGAATAAGAACAAACGCAGTAACAAACTTGAAATGCTTCAAGTCGTTATTCAAAATCCGCAAACAGATTTCAACAAAACCGATAGACTCTTGCTTTTCCATAAACTACTTGTAGTTGACGTAAATGATGAACGCAGACGAAATCACACTCAGGAGAGATGCCATGAACAAGGTAAAGTCCTTGAAGGATTCGTAATGGTTCTTGGGGATTTCAATGAGATCGCCCGGCAAAATTTGGTCCGTCGCCACATTGATAGGAATGGCCTTCGGCGTATCGCCACGCCAGACCTTGACCTGATTCCAGTTACCCGTTATCGTATTAACACCGCCCGAGGAAATGTAGTCAATCGCATGCCATGTAGGGTTATAGGCGTAACGTCCGATGTAATTCACGGCACCGCCCAGATACACGAACAGTTCCTTGATAAAGAACTCGACTTCTGTATTCGGTTCAAGCATCGTGTTCTTCATTTCAGCAAGCGAAATCCATCGCGGATCCTTGTCCGGTTCACGTATGCACACAGCCTTGTAACCAAAGTTGTGCATCCTGTTCGCTCCAGCCAAGTCAAAGTAATCCTGGAGCGTCCTATCCGAGCGATAAGCGACACTCGTTCTGAATCCAGGGAACAGCAAAGAAATGTGGTCGCCCATAGGTATAAACGGTACATAAATCTTGTCGCCCTGTTCAAGCATCACATCTTTTTCAAAGTCACCGTTCATCGTCATCGACGCGAAATTCACATGTATCGTATCATTGCCACGAATCACCTGCACATCTTCCGTATTCGCATTCGAGAGAGTACCACCGATAGCACGGATAAACCAGCTAAGCCTAGTCTGGGGTTCAAGAAGATGTTGCCCCACAACCCCAACAGCACCCATAGCGTTCACGCGGAACTTTTTGAGGGCAGCAAGCTGCACAAAGCAATATTCGCGCTTATAACGCTTCGCGACCAGGTCTAGAATCATCTTCTGCGCTTCGCCAAAAGTCTTTCCGCCCACATACACAGCACCGCATTCTTCGACAGCCACAGAGCCGTCCGGATATACCTGAACAGAGATATACTTATCTTCCAGCATCAAGTCCAAAAAATCGCCAGGACCAATTACATAATTGGAATCCACCGCAACTTCGGCATACATCGGCGTAAGAGAAGCTTCTCCACGCATAGAGGAGCCTTCACCAAGAAGCAAACTTTTTGCAACACCCGAATTACCAAACATGGATTCCGAGGCACACACACATACACACACCAAAAGGATACAGACAAAAAAAGAACGCATATTATTTTCTGCAATTGGGAAAGGACAACAATGTCTCTTAATTATAAAAAAAATTAGAAGATTTGTTTGATAAAAGTTTATTAGGGAACACAAAAAAGGGACACGGCATAAAAACCATGTCCCTTTTTAAAAGCGGTTGACCGTTTTCGATCTTAGTTAGCGGACTTGCCTTCGCCTTCGACCATGTCAACAGCAGCGTCAGCCTTGGCAGGTTCAGCAGCCTTCTTGGCCTTTGCAACGATTTCGTCTTCGACGAGACCGATCAAAGCCATTTCAGCAGCGTCACCGGCGCGGTTGGGCCCAAGCTTCAGCACGCGAGTGTAACCACCGTTGCGGTTAGCATAACGCGGGCCGATCGTGTTGAACAAATCCTGGAGAACCTTCGGGTCCATGATGAAGCGGGCTGCTTCACGACGGGCAGAAAGGTCACCCTTCTTTGCGTAGGTAATCATGCGTTCCACACAGCTACGCACAAGCTTTGCCTTGTGGAGAGTGGTACGCACATAGCGCTTGTTCTGATCCGTTTCCATGCCCTTACCGATGATGGAAGTGGTGAGGGCGCGGAGGATGGCACGCTTGTGTTGGGCGTTAACACCCAGTTTCTTGTTTTTTACACCGTGTCTCATGTTTAATCCTTCAAGTAATCA
>Ga0129307_1001368_pt1 | contig 26394 bp, 18 predicted proteins | sample P1105metagenome_FD_94437 | JGI IMG/M metagenome (GOLD analysis project Ga0129307, IMG submission 94437) | Capybara group fecal microbial communities from Wisconsin, USA - P1105 metagenome | ecosystem: Host-associated > Mammals > Digestive system > Large intestine > Fecal | place: USA: Wisconsin...
ATGAGGTCATGAAGCTGATGACCGTTCTTACTGTTCCGATGTGACGGGGCGGGTGCAAATATCACAAAATGTCTGATACTAATGGATCAGACGAAGGCTAAGAGTTATTTTGATCTGCGCCTGACATAAAAGTCGGGCGCAGATATAACATAAGCATATAAGCACAATTATATGTTTATGTTATAGATATTTATGAAACAAGGAGCGTGATAGATTGCAGAAAAAACTTAGCTGGGACGAGCTGAGAACATGGCTTAAAACAGCTAAACTAAAACCCGGATATAAGTGCAGAGGATGTGTCTGGGCAAACTCAGAATCAGGTTTTATCTTATGCACAAAATATAAATGCGTAAAGGAGAAACATGATGAAAAAATACGGTCAGTTTGAATATATGCGTGACCTTGTAGTTCTTTTCTTGAAACAAAGTAAAAAGCTAATTGATCAGCAGGAAACTATAAAAAATAAATGCTGTGGTGAGAGCACAGCATCAGAAGGAGGAACTAAATAATGATAAGATTTATTTTAGGACTTTTTGGAGGCGGTATTATCGGTGTATTTGTAATGAGCTTATGTTTTGCCGCAGGTAAAGCCGACGCAAACAGGTATTAGTCGGTTCTGCACAGTTTCAACTCCGAAATTTAGGTGGTTGTGGTGATTACTTTTGTGCGGTAAAAACAGTATAATAAAGCAAAGAGAAAAGATAGATTTACGGTAACAGCGATATTGCTGCGATGCAGCGCTGAAACTAACATTATTATATAAAGTGAAAGGAAAATGAGTATGATTGAACTTCCGGAAGTTATGAAACCCAAAGACTTAGTTAAGTATTTGAATTGTAGTAAAACTACTGCCTATGAGCTTTGCAGGCGCAGAGACTTTCCTTCCTTCAGAATAGGCAGGAGTTATTACATACGGGCCGATAAAATATCTGAGTGGATTGATCGTGAGAGTAAAAAGGTAAAGATATAAACTCTCAATAAACTCTCATATAGATTTCATTCAGCCGTATATAAAAAATAAAAGACTAACACTTTTTGCCATAAAATAGCCGTTTGTTAGCCTTTCAATTTGGTTGGGATGGCGGGATTCGAACCCACGAGATGACAGAGTCAAAGTCTGTTGCCTTACCGCTTGGCTACATCCCACTCTATAAATAATGCTAAATTATTATATCATATTTACGTCATCAAATCAAGGGATGGATAAAAATATTTTTGTTTTAATTTTTATATCATCACTTGGCAAAGAATTGTACATATTTATTGCAGATAGACAAAAAAGCGCAGAATCTTCACATAAAAACAGCAATTTCTTCCATAAGCTTGTTGACAAATTAGTAAACCGGTGGTATAATATGTAGTATACTTAGAGTATGCGGGGTGAATTGGATGATCAATTCCTTGAAGACTATTGCGGTTTTCGGCTGTCAGCTTACAAGCAGATACAGACAGGGACTTTGTGCGGCTCTCAATGAGGCTGCCGAAATGTACGGAGTTAATCTGGTGTATTTCAATGCACTGGGAAATATAGGCGAAAAATACGCTCAGTACGGAAAATATGAATTTGATATTATTAAGTATATTGACCTTAAGCCTTATGACGGTATTATTTTTGATGGTGAAGGCTACAATGTTGAAGGTCTGGCTGAAAGAATAATTGAAAAGCTGAGAGGGGCGGAATGCCCTGTTGTGTCCATCACCAGCAAGGTAGAAGGTTTCTATAATATTGAGTACGATGATGCGTTCGGTATAAGAGCGCTTACAGAGCATTTTATCAAAGACCATCATTTCACAAAGATCGGCTTTATGGCAGGATATCTCACCCATGAAGATGCCAAGATACGTCTGAAAGAATTCAGAACTGTCATGAAGGAAAACGGACTGCCCGAAGACGGCGCAGGTATGTTTGAGGGCGATTTCTGGTTCTTCAAGGGCGAACAGGCTGCGGACTATTTCCTCTCGCTGGAGGAACGCCCCGAAGCTATCATATGTTCCAACGATTATATGGCTATTTCCCTTATCACTGCTATGAAGAAGCGTGGAGTCAGAGTTCCTGAGGATATTGCGGTATCAGGCTATGACGGAACTGTTGAGGGTCAGGATTTTCTGCCTCATCTTTCATCCGTTACAAGAGAAAGAAAAATTATCGCTGATAAAGCTCTGAAGCTTATCATGGACATAAGCGAGGGACGAGACACCGGGCATGATCTTTTTGTCAGACCGAAGCTTATCCTTGCACAGTCGTGCGGATGCGAAAAACTGGACTATGTCGACGAGGCCGAAAAGGTAAACCAGCTTTATGCCATGAACAGAGACATGAACGGCTACCTTACGGATATGGAATCCTGTATGCTCAGGCTGAATAAAGTTACGGATGTGGATATGCTCGACGATATCCTCAATAACTATTTCGATAATTTCGGCGAATTCTCGTCGTTTTTCCTGATGTCGCACACGGATAAATGCGGAAGATATTCCCACGACAGCGACTATGTTTCGCCTGTTGGCAGATTTTCTCCCATTATATGGATCGATAAGGAAGGAAAGTATCAGCGTAATTCCGACGTTTTCGGAGGCTCAAGGCTGGTTCCCGAGGTCTCGTCAGAAAAGCCGCATTTCTATTACATCATGAGCACTCACTGTGCTGAGAGAATGTTCGGGTACGCCCTTATCGAGATGAAAGGCAAGGATATATTCTCCGAGTTCTACAATGCGTGGATACTGAATATTTCCCTTACTCTTGAAACTTTGCTGAAGAATGACAGGATCAACAAGCTCATAGGTTCGCTGGAAAATCTCAGCATTCGTGACGGACTTACGGGAATGCTGAACAGACGTGGTTTCGACGAGCTTTCAAGGGAATCCATAAGCTCTATGGATGAGAGACATACAGTCTGCACTATGGTCATTGACATGGACGGACTGAAACGCATCAATGACGAATTCGGACATCACGAAGGCGACCGTGCTATCAGAACTGCCGCAGAACTTATCACAAAGTGCTGTGATTCCGGCGAGATAGCAGGACGTGCAGGCGGTGATGAATTCTACATTTTCGCTCCGGAATATTCCGAAAAGAAGCTGAAACGCTTTACCGAGAGGCTTGAGGAGTTGGCCAGAAAGTATAACTGCAATTCCAACAAGCCATACAAGATCGAGCTTAGCTACGGTACCTATCTTACCGACGGCGACAGCAGCGACAGCCTCGAGGAATTCCTCAGGATAAGCGACCTCAGAATGTACGATATGAAGCTTGCCAAGCCCGGCAGACGCAAATAACGATCAAAGGGACGGAGATAACCGTCCCTTTTTTAAGCCGTCATATACGGAAATTCATTTTGCTGGAGGCATGGCTGTCCTGTCCCCCTGCATATTAAGCCTATTGACTTTGTATGAGAAATATGGTAAGATATTTCTGAGGTGATAATATGCATAAGCTTGAGGACAGAGTCAACGATCTCACGAGAAATATTATCGGAGATTTTGAAGAGAGCCGAACCATAGACGAAGTAAAAGCCTACGACCACCCCGATGATGAGGCTATCAAGGAGATAGTCGGATCGCTGAGAAAGATCATATTCCCCGGTTACTTCCGCAATAAGGACTACAGAGTCTATACGCTGAGGAATAACATGGGTATGCTCATTGAAGATGTGGTTTTTAAGCTTATCAAGCAGATATCCATCGTTCTGCGCTATGATGAGAAAAACGTGGATCTCAATGATACTGAGATAAACATGAGGGCGGAGGAGATAGCTTTCGATTTCATGAACAAGCTCCCTAAGATCAGAGCTTTCATCGAGACCGATGTTCAGGCTGCCTACGACGGCGACCCTGCTGCATACAACAAGGATGAGATAATCTACTCCTATCCTGGACTTTACGCTATACTGGTAAACCGTATCGCTCATGAGCTTTTCCTGCTGGGAGTTCCTCTTATTCCGAGAATCATGACAGAGTACGCCCACAGCAAAACCGGTATCGACATCCATCCCGGCGCTACAATCGGCAAGTACTTCTTCATCGACCACGGTACAGGCATAGTTGTCGGCGAGACCACTATCATCGGTAATAATGTAAAGATATACCAGGGCGTTACTCTCGGTGCGCTTTCCACAAGGGGCGGACAGTCTCTGAAAAACACCAAGCGTCATCCAACTATCGAGGATAACGTTACCATATATTCGGGAGCTTCCATTCTCGGCGGCGATACCATAGTCGGAAAGGGCGCTGTTATCGGCGGTAATGCGTTTATTACAAAATCCGTTCCCGAGGGCGCAAAGGTCAGCATCAAGAATCAGGAGCTGAGATACAAGTACGACGCTTCACACCCTGTGGAGAAGAAGGACTTCGACGAGGAAGAAAGCTGGTTCTATGTAATATGATATCAGTGCACAGCCGTTACATCAGGCTGTGCACTTTTGCGTATGCCCCACATTCATACGCAGACAGGCACAAGAGCAATTTAGTGCTTGATTTATTTCAGCAAACGTGTTATAATAAGAGTTGATATATTTTAAGAAAGAAGTGTTATTCTATCATGACAAAAATAACTATTTTCTCAGGCTTCCTCGGTGCAGGCAAGACTACTCTTATAAAGAAACTCATTCAGGAGGGCTACAAGGGCGAAAAGCTGGTGCTTATCGAAAACGAATTCGGTCAGATCGGCATTGACGGCGGCTTCCTTCAGGATGCAGGCGTTGAGATCACAGAGATGAACTCAGGCTGTATCTGCTGCAGTCTGGTCGGAGATTTCGGCAAAGCTCTCGAAAAGGTGCTGGAGGACTACGCTCCCGACCGCATCCTCATCGAGCCATCAGGTGTCGGCAAACTCAGCGACGTTATCCGTGCTGTACAGAATATCAATGCTCATGATGTTGAGCTTGACGGATTCACAACTGTTGTTGATGCCAAGAAGTACAAGATGTACATGAAGAACTTCGGCGAGTTCTTCGACAACCAGATAACATACGCAAGCTGCCTTATCCTCAGCCACACTCAGGGACTTTCGCAGGATAAGCTTGACGATTGCGTAAAGAGCCTCCGAGAGAAAAATCCGGCTGCTCCTATCGTTACCACCGACTGGGATCAGCTTACAGGTCAGCAGCTTGTTGATGCTATGACACAGAAGAACACACTTGACGACGAACTGAAGGCTCTCCTTGCTGAGGCAGAGGAGCATGAGCATCATCATCACCATGATGACGACGATGAAGACGAGCATGAGCATCATCACCATCATCATGATCACGATGAGGACGAGCATGAGCATCACCACCATCATCATGACCACGATGAAGACGAGCATGAGCATCACCACCATGATCACGATGAGGACGAGCATGAGCATCACCACCATGAACACGGTGAAGACTGCACCTGCGGCTGTCACGACCACGATCACCACCACCATCACCATGCTGATGAAGTATTCACAAGCTGGGGCAGAGAGACTGCAAGAACCTACACTTCAGAGGATATACAGTCCGCTCTGGAAGCTCTTACAAATGAAGAAAAGTACGGCATGATACTCCGTGCAAAGGGTATCGTTGCAGGCAGCGACGGACAGTGGATCCACTTTGATTATGTTCCCGGTATGCCTGATGTACGTACAGGCAGCGCAAGCACTATCGGCCGTCTCTGTGTTATCGGCTCAAAGATAAACGAAGAAGCTATAGCTGAGCTCTTCAAAGCCTGAGAAAGGAGCATATAATGCCTAATAATCAGGAAGAATACATCCCGATTTACCTGTTTCTGGGATTTCTTGAATCGGGAAAGACAAAGTTTATACAGGAAACTCTCGAAGACAAGCGCTTCAATAACGGCGAAAAGACCCTTGTGCTGATATGCGAGGAGGGCGTCGAGGAGTATGACCTGTCGAAAATGCCCAAGAAGAATATAGTTTTCCACACCATCGAAGACAAGGAAGACTTCACAGAGGAGAACTTCACTAAGATACTCAGGGAAAGCGGCGCTGAGCGTGTTGTTGTTGAGTACAACGGTATGTGGACTATGGACGATTTCTTCGGCGCTATGCCTGAGGATACCACCATCGCTCAGGTAATGTTCTTCGTGGATGCTTCAACTTTCATGAACTACAACTCAAATATGAGAAGCCTTGTTGTGGATAAGCTCAATGTTGCGGAAATGACAGTGTTCAACCGCTTTACAGAAAGCTATGACCCGCAGGAATTCCATAAGATTGTAAGAGGAGTTTCACGCCGCTCCGAGATAGTGTACGAATACACAGACGGCAGAGTCGCCTATGATGATATCGAGGATCCGCTGCCCTTCGATGTAGAGGCTGACGAGATCACCATAGAGGATAAGGATTTCGCTCTCTGGTATCGTGACCTTATGGACGAGCCTGAGAAGTACGATGCAAAGGTAATGCATTTCAAGGGTATCGTTGCGGATAACGGAAAGTTCCCGCCTAATTGCTACGCTATAGGACGTCACATCATGACCTGCTGTGTTGAGGATATCCAGTACTGCTGGATGGTGGCACAGTATGATGGTGCGGACAGGCCAAAGAATCAGGATTGGGTAAACATAACAGGCAAGATCAAGGTGCAGAAACATAAGCTTTACAAGGGAAAAGGTCCTGTTCTTTTCGTAACAGGGATAGAGAAGACCGAACCCCCTGCACAGCCAGTAGCTACATTCTATTAATAATAAATTCCGGAGGAGTTGCCCCCGGTACTTATATAGAAGCTTTATACATATTATCGGGTAAAGAACCTTTCGGAGGAAAGATTCTTTACCCGAATCCCTTTTCCAAAGCCATTTAATAGCATTTGCCCCATAGAGGATGCTCCATATAAAATGTGAAAATAGTATTTTCACCGGGAGCGCCCTCTATGGGGCAAAATTATTAGTCTTGGGAAACAGATTTGAGTAGCAGGAGTTTAAGCAGGAGTTTATTTGTTTAATCGTATTTCACCAGCGAGCCAAGATATTTCTCGACTTCAAGCTGATCCATCTGATTGAATTCACCCTTGGCCATTGCTACAGCAATAATACCTGCAAGCAGATCGGCAACCGGACCTGCGATGACGATGCCGTTTATTCCGAATGCCAGAGGAAGAATTATCAGAAGCGGTATGAAGAATATTATCTGTCTGGTCAGTGACAGGAACATACCCTTGACCGACTTTCCTATGGATGTGAAGAATGTGGATGTGATAGGCTGTAAGCAGTTGAACCATGTGAAGAACATGAATACCCTGAAGAACAGCACACCGAATTCATAATAGCTTTCGCTTCCCTTTCCGAAGAATGAGAGTATCTGTCTCGGGAACAGCTGGAAGAGAATGAATGCGGTAATGGATATAACTGCGCCTATCTTTATTGCCATGAAGTACGCAGTCTTTACACGGTCGTAGTTCTTTGCACCGTAGTTGAAGCTTTCGATAGGCTGTGTGCCCTGCGACAGACCGATGATGATGGAGAATACTATCATATTCACCTTCATGATGATACCTGCACAAGCGATAGGTTCGTCAGGTCCGTACTGTGAAAGCGCACCGTAATGTCTCAGTGAATTGTTCATAACTATCTGAACGATGGCAATTGCCAGCTGATTGAAGCAGGATGCCATACCGATGGATGCTATGCGCTGTACAACCGATAAAGAAGGAGCAAGGTGTTCCCTGCCAAGCGGAACAGTTTTGTAATTCAGACAGTAGATGATAACGATAGCAGTTGACACGCCCTGTCCGATAACTGTAGCAGCAGCAGCACCCTTCATGCCCCACTGAAGGCCGAAAACGAAAACCGCATCGAGAACGGTGTTGACTACCGCACCGGTAATACTGCTTATCATAGTCATATGCGGACTTCCGTCAGCACGGAGTATATGTCCGCCTGCTGTACTGAGTATCAGCAGAGGGAATCCCACAGCCGTAACGGATACATAGTCCTTGGCGTAAGGCATTATAGCCTCCGATGCACCGAATGCCTTCAGCAGCGGATTCATGAAAATTAGCGTAAGAACGCTGATGACAACACCGAATATAGTCAGTACAGAAAGCGAATTTCCTATGAAGTATGGAGCTTTCTCCTTGTCTCCTCTGCCAAGGCTGAGGTTGAAGCATGACGCTCCGCCAATACCGAAAAGGAGAGCGACTGACATACAAATAGTGGTGAACGGAAAAGCGATGGAAGTAGCCGCATTTCCGAGAGGGCCGACTGAATGTCCGATGAACAGCTGATCGACCATATTGTAAAGAGCGCCCACCAGCATACCGATAATACTGGGGATAGCGAACTTTTTCATAAGAGCGCCGACAGGAGCTGAACCAAGCGGATTTCCCATTGCACCGCCGGGAGGGCCTCCCATAGCACCTGCCCCGGGAGGCGGACCGCCCATCGGTCTGCCGCTCATTCCCTGCGGAGGGCCTCCGACTCCGGGAGGCGGACCACCCATGGGTCTGCCGTCCATTCCCTGTGGAGGGCCTCCGACTCCGGGAGGCGGACCACCCATGGGTCTGCCGTCCATCCCCTGTGGAGGGCCTCCCATTGGTCTTTCGCCTGCCCCCTGCGGAGGGCCGCCGATTTCCTGTGAAGGAGCTCCCACATCTCTGCCGCTCATCCCCTGACCGACATTTTTCATGCTATTACGTGGAACTCCGATAATAAGATCATCCATAAAGGAACGGGAACTTCCTCCGCCGGAGGATGAATTACCCGAACCGCTTGCGGCCGACTGACCGCCGTATCTCATATTTTCCATATTTATTACCTCATAACAAGCTTTTTCTCAACAATCCTAACTATTATACAGCGTTTTTCATCTTATTTCAAGTGAAAGAGAAAATAAATAGCAAAATGTATAAAAAAGGAAAAATATCACAACCTGTTTTTAACAGCCATCGGATACGTAAAAACAGCCATAGAGAAGTTTGTTTTTCTCTATGACTGTTCCTATCACATTATTTTACTATTACGGTTGCAGTTACTTCCTTGCTGCCCGAAGCAAACTCAGCATCACCGCAGATATTGATGACGGGTTCTCCGCCTGCCGTGAACATCACACGGCCTATTCTCGTATGTCTGCACGGGTCATACAGCGGATCCTTGTGATATGTGCCGCATTTTCCCGATGAATGCGATGACGGTCTCGCATGATAAACGATGAGCATATCGCCGTTCTCATCGGTAACAAAGCTGTTATGTCCGGGGCCTGCTCCTTCTGTCAGGTCAGCTGTCTGAAGTACAGGCTTATCCAGCTTTTTCCAGCTGCTGATATTCATAAGATCAGCGTTGATATCCGCTTCCAGACGTCCCACGCAGTACTCGGAACCTGTACCCGATGCCGAGAAGAACACGTATACCTTGTCCTTTGTTTTCAACACTGCCGCACCCTCGTTTACACGGTTATTGACCAGTTCCCAGCTGTATTCGGGCTTCGTCAGCATTATAGGCTTTGATGTCAGCTTCCACGGTTCTTTCGGGTCGATCTCAGCCATAAACAGCGAGGAATCGCCCTTTATCTCAGCCCAGATCACATAATGCTTTCCGTTGTTCTCGAAATAGGTCATATCCAGTGAAAAGCCTGCAAATGAGCTTGTATCGCCGTTTGAAGCCTGCATCTGTCCGCATTCCGTCCAGCTTCCCGTATACGGGTCACCGTCGCATTTCAGCACATAGGGACGTATCGCCCATATATTGTCGGAAGCTCCCGCAGCGAAGAACATATACCACGCACCGCCTTTCTTATGCATTTCGGGAGCCCAGATATGCTTTGAAAGAATGCCGCTGCTGTGTGCTTTCCATATGGTCTTTTCCTCTGCGGCCGCCAGTCCCGAAACAGTCCTGCTCCTTCTGAGGATTATCCTGTCGTAGCCCTTATCCACGCTTCCGTATGCGGGATAGGAAGCTGTAAAGTAATAATAGCCGTCGCCGCCGTCCACCACATATGGGTCGGCTCTTTCGGTTATGAACGGGTCTGCATAGGTATCGGATGTGGAGACAGCTGTTCCCTTGACAGTGTATACGCCTGCACGGGAAGTATCGACTACCGAAAGTCCCGACCATTTCACAGGGAACTGTGCCGATGCGCCGTTGCTGTACTTAGCCGTTACCTTGTCGGGAAGCTTCAGTTCCTGACCTGCCTTTATCTCCACAGTAAGGGGCTTGAGTCCCGTGTTCAGTGCAGGCAGACCGGCTGAGGGATAGGCGTTAACAAGAGCGGTATACTGATCCGCATTTATCGGTATAACGTAGCCGTGACGAGGAGTGAAATCAAAGCTGTAGCTGTTTCGGCTGACAGATGTGAAATTCTCAAGGTCGGAGGTCTCCTGCATAACGTAATATCCGTCACCGTAAGCGTCCGACATCATCAGCCACTTATCCGAACCGATCTTCTTGTAAATATTCGGACCTTCCACGCCAAGACTGCCTTCCGACACCTGCTTTATCTCGCTATACGGGCCGCTGGCATGGTCAGATTCCGCAAGATAGATACGCTTGTTTGTCTCGTTCTTGTAGTACATATAGTATCTGCCGTTCTCGAATATGATATCCGAGTCGATAGCGTCGTTGCCGTTTTTCGGTGCGAACAGCAGCTGAGGTGCGGTATCAAGCTTTTTCAGATCCTTGCTGTATGCGTAGTACATGATGGTCCTGTTGTCGATATCGGGAACTCTTGCCGCAAAGTAGATCATGTAGGAATCCTTTTCGGGATCGTATATCGCCTGCGGTGCCCATGCACGGTCAGCACTCATCATATTCGGGTACTTGTTTGCGATGGGTATACTTGTCTCATCGAACCAGTGTACAAGGTCAGTAGACTTGGCGCTGAGGATGTCACGGTTGCTGTTCCAGCCGAGAGATGACTTCATATCCGTTGCAAGGAGATGATAAAGTCCATCCTCGCCCTTGAAAATGTAAGGGTCACGGAGACATTTGGTGCCTACACTTGAATTCCATACAGCCTTACCGCCGTTGAGTGCCTTGAAGTGGTAGCCGTCGGTGCTTACCGCATAGGAAAGCCTTTCCTGTTCGGGAGCGTTGCCCAGGAAGTACGCAAAAAGATACGCAGCATCGGGCTTCTCGCAGGATATCTCGCAATAGCTGTCCGCATTTATCTTCTCGCCGAGAAGGAACTTGCTCAGCAGGCTGTAGTCCTCGCTGTCGGCACGTCCGTCACAGTTCATATCAGCTATCTGCGTCATTATATCGTCAAAGCCTGCGGACACTCCACGGGCCATTAGTATACGGTCATTGAACGATATCTCTCCGTCGCCGTCAAGGTCACCTTTTATAAAGCGGTATTTGTTATCAACAGGACGAATGTAGAATTTCTGACCCTCGCCTCCCCAGTAGTCCCACTGGTCGATATTTGCTCCGTCATCGTAGCTGATATCGTAAACATCAAGAGCTGCATTTCCCGAACATTCGGCTGTTATGTAATAGGCATCGTCTGTGCGGTGAAGTATGAAGTGCTGGTCGGAAGTTCCCTTGTATGCGGAAAGATAAATGTTGTTTCCGTTGGTGCTGTCGCCGTTTTCAACAGTCATCGCCATGCTGTGGTCGGAAGCTGAAACTATCCTGCATTTGTCTCCGCCCACGCTTTCGATATGCCATATCTGCGAATCTCCGCCACGGCCGCTCTGCTGTTCCACATTGCCGCTTTGCGAAGCAGTGACGTACTTTCCGCTTAGCCTTACCATAATGGTATAATCAGCACCGCTTACAACGTCGCCGTAGCTGTCAGCAAAGGAAGCACTGACGGGACTGTAGTCCGCCGCTGATACAGGCACTGACACGGGATTTACAGCAGCAGCCAGAGCAACGGCTGCCGCCAGCATTCTGTTTGCCTTCATAACAAATACCTTCTTTCTGAATAAGGTGACAAAGGTTATCAATATATCTTGTAGTCCTCTCCGACAGAGTACATGATATCAGTACATCTGAGGTCATCCAGCTTTGCACCGTCAAGTATAGCCTTATGTACACTGTTGAACAGCGAGCTTGAACCAAGCACTGCGAGATTTTCCTCCTTTGAAGGTTTTCTCTGCGTGATATAGGTATATACTCCACGTGCTATCGGATCGTAGCTTCTGAGCTGTGAAGTCTTGATATACTCTGTTTCTTTGCTCTCTCTCTTGAAGTACATGAGGCCGTCGTTCTCGTTGAGGTTCAGAACCATCATGCAGTAGAGTTCCGGGATAAGTCCGACCATTTCCCAGCCGAGAGACTCAACGGGAGCACTGCTGAATATATCCTGCAATGCCTTTGAGTGAGATTCCTGATCATGCACTGTCTTCAGCTTTTCAATTGCAGCAATTGTCAGTCCGGTTACCTCCTCTGCCTTGTAAGGACAAGGAATATAGGTCTCCTCCTTCTGAATCAGCACAACGAATGCTTTGTATGTTCCGTATTCGGTTTTTTCACCGTTAAGAGGAAGTCTCTCCCTGAAAAGCTCGGTAAGTCCGTGGTACACTACGCCGTTGATCCTTACCTCGCAGGTGATATTATCGCCGACCATTGCAACAAAGAGCTTCACCCAGTAGGTCCTCTTGCATCCGAGATATGAAAGGATAACATCCTTGACAAGTCCCCAGAGGTCGGCGTTTCCGAGGAACTGTCCGCCCATTCCCATAGTTCCCGTAAAGCACGGAACATGGAAGATATGCTCCTTGCCCATAAGAGTTGTTGATATATATTCATCACCGTCACATTTCAGCGCAGACCTGACTGACAGCATAACAGAAGCGCAGAAATTCTCCACTGCTCTTCCGACAGCCTCATCTGCTGACTTTCCTATGCCTGCGCATGACTCGACCAGAGGCTGATCGAAAAGCTCATGCTCTATGAAGAAGATGACCTGCGATGAGAAATTCCCGTTATGCTCCTGACATTTTACCAGCTTTATGCTGACAGCAAGTCCTTCATCGGGAATGATCATTGTATCGTTTTCAATACGGCTGCCCTCAGTTTTCTCTGCCAGCAGTCTGAGTGCATCGTTTTCTGTGTATTCATTATTAGCCATTTGGTTATCCTCCAAGAATTGTACTATTCATAAATTATAACACAATTCACGCACGTCTTCAACTTGTACAGACAATATTTGTCAGAACCCACAAAACATCATTCAAAATTTCGTCACTCCCTACAAAGCACATTTAAGCTGCCCGATATTACGCATTTTCAGTAAAAATTTCATGTAAATTTTCCACCTTTTCTTCTTTTTTATGGTTGCAAAGACAGAGATTTGTCTGTACAATATAAGTATAATACAAGTAAAAACGTACAATTTATAAATTTATAATATAAGGAGGTTTATATGAAAAAATTCACCATATTTCTGGCTTCACTTATGCTGACCCTCTCCATGAACGGCATAACTCCTCAGAAAGCAAATGCCGCTGATATCAGCTTTACCCATAAGGAATGGACAGGTCAGTCAGGCGCTGAGGACATCTTCGCTGTCAATCGTGAAGCCGCATCCGTAAACCCTGTCCCCTTCCACGACGACGCTTCTGCTGTCAACGCTGTATGGGATTACAACGCCCGTGAACAGTCAGACTATCTCCAGATGCTGACAGGCGAAAACGAGGATTGGGAACTCAACGTTGTACAGAATGAGGAAAAGGCCGCTCCCTACCGCTGGGGAGGCTTTATGAATGCCGATTATAAGGGCAAGGACGGCGACGGCTGGAAAACCGTTCAGCTGCCGAAAAGCTGGACCTGTCTGGGATTCGACTTCCCTATCTATGACAACGTTGTTATGCCATGGCAGAGCAACTACGACAAGTACGTGCCATGCCCTACAGCACCAACCAACTACAATCCTGTCGGACTCTACCGCAAGAAGTTCACCCTCGACAGCTCCATGAAGGAAAGCGGAAGAAGGATATACATACAGTTCGACGGTGTCGAATCCGCCTACTACGTTTATGTAAACGGCAAGGCTGTTGGCTACAGTGAGGACACATTCAGCCCCCACCGCTTCGATATCACCGATTACCTCAAGGACGGCGAGAATCTCCTTGCCGTTGAAGTACACAAATTCTGCGACGGCACATGGTTCGAGGGTCAGGATATGATCTATGACGGCGGCATCTTCCGTGACGTTTTCCTGGTAAGCAGTCCGTCCGTGCAGATAAGCGACTACACAGTCCGCACCGATCTTGACGACAGCTACACGAATGCCGAATTACAGCTCAGTATCGATGTCAAGAACACCACAGGCAACACCGTCAGCGGCTGGACTTTACAGGCTGACGCATACGACGAAAACGGAAATAACATCCTCAGCGGCGCTTCAACTGCTGTGGACAAAGTCAACGGCTGGAACAAGGGCACTTTCAGCATCAAGACCAAAGTCATGTCTCCGAAGCTCTGGTCTGCCGAAGATCCGAATCTGTACGCTCTCGTTCTCACTCTCAGGGACGACAAGGGCAACGTTCAGGAAAAGGTCTCAACTCAGCTGGGATTCAGAGAAGTTGGCTTCACTCCTACTCAGGTAGACAACAGCTACAAGGTGACCACCAAGCAGTGGCAGCCTATCACCATCAACGGCAAGCGACTCCTCCTCAAAGGTGTCAACCGCCACGACACAGACCCCTTCTACGGCAAGGCTGTTCCGCAGGCTACTATGGAAGAGGACGTCCGCCTCATGCAGAAAAACAACATCAATGCTATCCGTACCTCCCACTACAGCAACGACTCTTATCTTTACTGGCTGTGCAACAAGTACGGTATGTACATGATGGGCGAGACAAATATGGAGTGCCATGCCCTCATGAACGATAACAACAACAAGGCTAAATTCTACGAACTGGCCATGGACAGAACCGAGACCGCATATCAGCGCCTCAAGAACAATCCTGCTATCGTTGCATGGTCCATCGGAAACGAAATGGCATACACCGGCGACCCGAATGCGGCAGGCGGTATGTTCCGTGACATGATATGGTACTTCAAGAAGCACGATAATACCCGCCCTGTTCACAGTGAAGGTCAGGGCGACAAACTGGGCGTTGACATGAACAGTAATATGTACCCCGGTTCTGACTGGGTAGGCGGCAACGGCGGCAACGGAAAGATACCATATGTTATGTGCGAATACGACCACGCTATGGGCAACTCCGTGGGCGCTCTCAAGGAATACTGGGACGCTATCAGAGCAAATCAGAATATGCTGGGCGGCTTCATCTGGGACTGGGTAGACCAGTCAAGAGCAGTTCCCCTTTCAAAGGTAAACGGCGGCTGGGACTACTACTCCGAAAGCTACGCTCACAAGAATCTCTATGCCGAGGACAGCAAGGGCAAATTCTTCGGTTACGGCGGTGACTGGGGCGACAAGCCCAACGACAACAGCTTCTGCGAAAACGGCATCATCAGCCCTGACAGAACTCCTCAGCCCGAAGCCGATGAGGTACGCTATCAGTATCAGAGCTTCTGGTTCAGCGCAAATTCACAGCAGCTGGCTGCAAATACAGTTTCAGTATACAACGAGAATAACTTCCTCGACCTCAGCGAGTTCAACGTTAACTGGAAGCTGCTGAAAAACGGCATCGCAATCGGAAGCGGCACTATCGATGACGCACAGTGTGCTCCCCTTTCAAAGAATTCTTTCACCGTTCCTTTCAGGCTTCCTGAGAAATACTATTCGGGCGATGAGTTCATCCTCGATATATCCGTTACCACGAAGAAGGCTACAGACCTCCTCCCCGCAGGCACAGAAGTTGCTTACGAACAGCTGAATATAGATTCAGCAGGCAGCTCCGCTAAATATAACAGCGGCGACAGTTCCGTTACCGTTGTTGATACTCCCGATGCTTATGTTCCGACAAATGAGCATAACGACTTCAACTTCTCCATCAACAAGAAAACAGGCCTTATCGAGAAGTACACTTACAAAGGCGACCTCCTCATCGACAAGGGACCAACACCAAACTTCTGGAGAGGAAATGTTGAAAACGACGGCGGCTCTGCACGTTCAAAGCTGTTCGACACAGCATGGGAAAACGCCATGAACGGAGCAGAAGTCATCGGCATTGACACAGGCGAAGGCAGCAACGGCGCAAAGACCGTTACTTCTCACCTCAACCTCCCCAAAGCAGGCAATACCAAAGTCGATATCAATTACACCATCCATCCCGACGGCCGTGTTGATGTTGACTTCAATGTGGATGCTACACGCTCGGGACTGGGCAATTTCATCCGTGTGGGCTCAATGATGACCCTCCCCGAAGGCTCAGAGCAGCTCAGCTGGTACGGCAACCTTACCGAAAGCTTCAACGACAGAAAATCAGGCGGACGTCAGGGCGTTTGGGAAAGTACAGTTTCAGAGCAGTTCTTCCCATACATGAAGGCTGACGACACCGGTAACCTCACAGACGTCAAGTGGATATCCGTCAAGAACAGCAGCAACAGCTCAGGCCTCCTCATCGCTGCAAACGGCACTGTTGAAGCAAGTGCTCTCCACTTCTATCCAGAAGACCTCCAGAAGGCTGACCATGTATACAAGCTCTCACCGAGAAAGGAGACCATCCTCAGCGTTGACTACGGCTCAATGGGTACAGGAAGCGCTACCTGCGGTCAGGGCACTCTCGAAAAGTACCGTCTGCCATCAGGCAGGACTTACAAGTGGAGCTACTCCATCATCCCTGTATCATCCGAAGCTGACGGAAAGGCTCTCTCAACAACCGCTGCAAAACTCCGCTCAGACGGCATAAGCGTACAGGACAAGAGCTCGAATGCTCTCACTATCCCCGTCAAATCACCTGCTGTATTCAAGTCCACATCCGAGGGCAATGCAGTCTCAGGCTCACTTTCCATCCCGTCAGGCAACAGCATAGGCAAATCGCTGGAGGGCAAGAATTCATTCACAGTAGAAGCCGAGTTCGTCCCAACAGGAAATCCCGGATTCAATATGATAGCCAGCAAGGGCGACCACGCTTTCGGCCTCAGAACCGAAAACGGTATGCTTTACTTCTTCATCCACGCAGGCGGCGAATGGCGTACAGTTTCCTACAAGACAGGCACTGACGAAGCTTCAGGCTGGATAGGAAAGAAGCATCAGCTGGCAGGTATCTACGATGCCGAAAACAACATGATAAAGATATACTGCGACGGCAAAATGGTTGCTGAAAAGAGCACAGGCACATCCGCAGGTATCACATCTTCTTCCTATGATCTGACAATGGGTGCCTGCCCGGAAACAGGACGTACATCCATGGCTGATTTCTACGAATTCAGAGTTTACAGCAAGGCACTCAGCGAATCCGAGCTTGCTTCACAGCGCACTGCTTCTCCTGCATACGCTCCTGACAGCCCGTATGTCAAGCTCTGGCTGGACTTCGATAATATCGCAGAAAACGAAGCTATCGACGATATCCCTGATGACATCCCACAGGTTGACCCGAAACAGGATATTCTCTACGGCGACGCTAACTGCGACGGCGAAATAAGCATGGATGACGCTGTTATCATAATGCAGTCCATGGCAAATCCCAGCAAATACGGCATGAACGGCTCTGACAGCGGCCATCTTACCAAACAGGGTTCACTCAACGGCGATGTTTATGCTAACGGTGACGGCATAACTTCTATGGATGCCCTCGAGATACAGAAATATCTCCTTGATCTCATCGACTCACTTGAACCATAACAATACTATCACTCCTCATAGGAACTGCCGATACAGACAATTATTGAGCTGTATCGGCAGTTCATTTTGTTGCCGCCGCGAAACAATATGTATTGCATTTTGCGGCGATATGTGTTATAATACCGTTTGGAATTTCAGAACAAGTTCTTACAGACAGGGTGATATTATTGCATAAACTCAAAGATATGCTCCCTGCTGCCGTTTCGCTGATCCTTGCGGTTGGAATGGCGGCAGCTTCGGAGCTTTTTCACGAAAAGGAGATAATCTTCCCCGAGATAACAGCAGTTGCCATAGGTGCACTTGCCGCACCGAAGCAGGCGTGGAATACCTCGGCTTTACGGCTTTTTCTCTCGATAACAGCCGCCGCAGTCCTTGGCGTCGGTATCGTATTCATTCCCATTCCGCTGATGCTGAAAATACCTGTGGCGCTTATTGCCGCTGTGGGATGCGTGACACTTTCAAGGACAGAATTTCTGACTACGTTCTTCAAAATGTTATGGAGAGGATAAATATGAAGAATTTTTTCAGATCACAGCCCGTTCTGGTGATCTCATTTTTAGCCGCCGTGCTCACTGTTTTCATCATTCCGCCGGATAAAGAGTACATCGGCTACATTAACAAGACCGTCCTCATTGAGCTGTTTTCACTTATGACAGCTGTAGGCGGCCTGAGAAGCGTGGGAATTTTCGACAACGCCACATCCTTCCTGTTGAAAAAAGCAGGAACGCTCCGCAGGCTTGGTCTCATCTTCGTGTTGCTATGCTATTTTTCGGCAATGCTCGTCACGAATGATGTAGCGCTTCTCACCTTTGTTCCGCTGACACTGCTTGTCTATTCGGGCATCAAGGACGAGAAAAGCCGCATTATCACCATAGTACTTGAAACTTCGGCCGCAAACGCAGGAAGTATGCTTACTCCCATCGGAAATCCGCAGAATCTTTTCGTATACGACACCTACAAGATGACGGCACTTTCTTTCCTGAAAGCTATGCTCCCCGCAGGTATTATCAGCCTTGCGGCCATATGCCTGCTCACTCTGCTGATACCTGATACTCCCTGCGATTCGGGATCAGCCAAAAACAGGGATATCCGCAAAGCTCCCACAGCAGGCTACTGTGTGCTTTTCGTCATATGTCTGCTGACTGTGCTGAGAGCCATCCCGGATGTTGCCTGCTTTGCAGCGGCAGTTGTGATCGCTTTGATATTCGACAGAAAGCTTCTCGCAAAAGTGGACTACGCACTGCTCGCCACATTCGTGTGCTTTTTCGTTTTCGTGGGAAATATCGGCAGGATAGATGCTGTACGTGACTTCTTCTCGTCCATACTCAGCGGACGTGAACTTCTCGTCACCGCTCTCCTTTCGCAGGTGATAAGCAATGTCCCTGCCGCTGTAATGCTTTCGGGATTCACCGAAAACGGCACACAGCTTCTTCTCGGCGCAGATTTAGGCGGATTCGGTACTCTCATCGCATCCCTTGCAAGCCTTATCTCGTTCCAGATATACCGCAAAGCCGATGGAGCGCAGTCTGGCAGGTACATACTCATATTCTCGCTTATCAATTTCGGTATGCTCATTCCCCTGCTGATACTCCACATGACGATACTTTAAAAGCGGATATACCAAAAAGCTGCTGTACATTTCTGTACAGCAGCTTTTTTATCACTGATTTTCATGGAAGAAGTACGGCAGTCCGTCATAGATGTACCACCTTACGAAGCCCCACCAGTGTGTTTTCTTATTATTGCCGACTGACGGTGCAACCAGCCAGTAGAGATTACCCTTTGAGAAATCGGAAGTGTATGTGAAATACTTTGTACGTGTTTTCAGATCTTCCATTTCAGGCTTCATATTGTTGTAAGCGATATCCTGATCGCCTGTAGCAGCGAATATGAAGTAGTCTCTCTGTGAGAATCCAAGGCTGTCGATCTCGCCTGTGAGCTTGTTCATGCCTTCCCAGTTATTGCCCGAAAGCGGCATGAAGTAGCCGACGATGTCCATATCGTGGTCAGCCACGCACCATGTTGAAAGTCCGCCCATTGAGAATCCGCCGTATGCACGGTGCATTCTTGAAGCCTTGATATCAGCTTCTGATGTGGACTCTGCATATGTTGAATACTTGCCCTCTACGAACGGAATAACGCTCTTTCTCAGCTCCTCGTAGAAGTTGCCGGCCTCACTGCCTGTGCCGTTGAATGTAGGAGTTACAACGATCAGCGGATCAAGTTCGCCGTTCATTATCATGTGGTCGAGAACGTGATTGAGTTTGACATCGTTGCTGAAGATCGTATTCTCATTCTCACCGCCGCCGTGCATGAGGTAGAAGATATTGTACTTCTTGCTCGGATCATAGCCGTAAGGAGTATAAACGTTAAGTGACTTTGTACCTCTTATGCCGTTGTATGTTTCCTTGGTTATCTTGCCTGCCTGTGAGCATGGGCTGAGGTAATCTGACTTCGGCTCATGGTACTGAACAGCAGGATCGTAGTTGAAATTGCTCTTTGGAGGCTCAGGTGAATTATCAGGGAACTCAACCTCCCTGCCCTTTACGAAGTTCTGGAGAAGAACAAGATCATTTATCTCGAACTCAGTGCTCTGATCAACGTCAGCAAGAGTCTTGAGGCTTTCATTATTGCTGAGTCCCTTGATGAGGTACTTTCTGCCGATGATGATATCGAAAACGTCGATATCGCCGTCGCCGTTAAGGTCGCCTCTGATGAACTGTCTGCCCTTTGCGCCTTCGATAACTGTGCCTGCCTTTGCAGCCTTCACATCGTCAACGTAGAATGAAGCAGTTGATTTTTCAGTCTCAACGTAGATATGGATATCTGAAGCAGCGTCAGCAGGGATCCTGAAGTTGCTGTTTGCAAGCTGTACCCATTCGCCCTTGACAGGCTGAGACCTTGCTATCTTGACATAGTGGACTTCATCAGATGAGTCCTTGTACTCCATAGTGAGGTAGTAAACATCGCCGTCCTTGCCGCCGTCACTTAGAACATTTGCGCTGAAGCTGTAGCTTTCGCCAGCCTTGAAGCTTGTGCCGAGATCCTTCAGAGCGCCGTTCCATGAAGCTTCTCTGCCGCTGCAATAGAGCGCATTTGAACCCATGTACTTCTTGTCGGATGATGAGATTACCTTTGCGCTTCCTCTTGATGACCAGTCGTTATCGCCTGACTCGAAGGTGTCATTGAATATATAGTTTCCGCTGTCAGCAGAAGGAGTTGCTGTCGTTGTAACTGTAGGAACAGTTGTAGTTGCAGGTGCTTCGGTCACTGTTGTTGTAGGCTCGGATGCGCCTGCCTTGCTGAATTTCCACCAGTCAACGTTGAGAAGGTATCCGCTTCCGCCGTTGAAAACGAGGTAGAGATCCTCGGTGCCGCTTACTGATACATCGCATGAGACTTCCTCCCATTTCTGCCAGCCGCCTGTGCCTTTGACCTGCAAAGCGCCGATTATCGGGCCTGACTTGCTGCCTGTATGGAGCTCGATAGTTCCGCCTTCTGTATCAGATGCAACGCTCGCTGTGAACTTTGCAGCACCGCTTCCGAAGTCGACTCCGCTTACCTTGATGTAGTCGCCCTTTTCGATGTTGCCGATATCCACGCCGCCTGCGCTGCACTCCTCGGTCTTGATGCCCTCGCTCCAGCATATAGTCTCAGCTTCAACTCTCTCATAAGGGTTCAGCAGTTCAAGCTGTGAAGGACCTTCATTAGTGAGTGCAGGGATATTGATAGTTCCGTCAGCATTGTATGTGAACTCCTCACAGGCTGCGCTGCGGTTATAAACGCTGCCTCCGGGGATACCGCTCTTGTGATAGAATAAATAGGAATGATCCTTATAGTCTATTATACCGCCGTGAGTGGTGAAGCAGTTAGAGCCTTTCTGCACAGGGCCACGATAAGTCCACGGGCCTGTTACGGACGGACCTGTGGAATACGCCATGCTCTCGCCGCCGAAGCCGTCTATGAATGCAGCATACACCAGATAGTACAGGTCTCCGTGTTTGGTTATCCACGGACCCTCACCGTAAGCGCATGAGCGTTCGCCCGAAGCAGGGCCGAACTGCTCCTTGTTCATATCAAACTGTTTGATCTGACCGTTCAGCGAGATCATATCCTCGTTGAGCTTGACATAGTAGCACTTTGGGTTTCCGAACATGAGCCAGGCCTGTCCGTCATCGTCTATCATAACAGTGGGGTCGATGTAATCCCAGTTCGGGCCGCAGAGAGGCTTACCGAGAACGTCCTTGTAGGGGCCTTCGGGCTTGTCGGCAACAGCAACACCGATAGCTCTTCCGCCGCCGCTCTTGTTAGTTGTGGTGAAGTAGAAATAATACTTGCCGTTGCGCTCGATACACTGTGAAGCCCATGCGTCGTTCTCTCCGCACCAGCTGAAGCTTGTATCCTCCAGTATCCTGCCATGGTCTGTCCAGTTTTTCATATCCTTTGTGGAGAAGCACTGCCAGCCTGTCATTTTGTAGAAATCGTTTTTGCCGTCACGGTCGCAGCCTGTGAACACATAGAGCTCGTCGCCGAAAACAACGGGTGCAGGATCGGGCGTAAATGAGGTCTGGACGATCGGGTTATCAGCGTTTGAGGTCATAGGCACGGCTGAAGCCATACTCATTGCTGTCAATGCGGAAACTGCGATCGCAGCTGCTTTTTTATTTCTCATCTCAATATCCTCCTTCAAAAGTTGTTATTACATATATATCTTTGTTGTTATGACATTTCTTAATATAATATTAACAATTTTCATACAGTTCCACAACCTAAATTATGCAGATTAGGTGTAAAAAATAATGATTTTTCATTTTACATCAATTAAAACCAACGATGCTTCGTATATTTTCAAGTGGACAAAATACAGAAGTACGGTCAACTTTTTTAACGCCGACACGAATTAACAAAAAGTTCACAATTTATTTGTCGAATCCTGCCCCCTGTATACGTTATAATAGTAAATGACAGATAATAATGCGGCACCGCTTAGCCGCAGCATTCCCTATGAAAGGAGCTGAAACACATGGAAGCAGTCTATACGTCGGACATTCCTCAGACTGAAACCTCTATCACCTTTGAAGAGATGTACCTTCTCAACCGCAAACTGATGATGCATACCGCAATGAAGATCCTCAATAATTTCGCAGACGCTGAAGACTGCGTATCAGAGGCGTTTCTGAGGGCTTCAAAAATTTTTCCGAAAATTTCTCACCTTGAGCGTCCAAAACTGACCTCGCTGCTCGTTATAATAGTCAGAAACGCAGCACTGGATAAGTACAGAGCCAACAAACGGGTAGTTGCACTGGAGGAGCCTGATATCGATACAGGTACATATTATACTGACAGCTATTCGTTCGATTCCGTTATCGAAGCGATCGGGCATCTCAAGGATGAATACCGTGACGTACTGATGCTGAAATTCGTCTACGGCTATAACACAAGAGAGATGTCTGATATACTCGGCATTACCTCGGATAACATCTACAAACGTATCCAGAGGGCAAAAGCCGAACTCGCACGTATTATCGAAAAGGAGGGATAACATGAAAGAGGATATCTTAACTAAAGCGCTTGAACAGGCCCTTGATGAGTCTTACAACGAAATGATCGATCAGGATATTCCCGATTATGCTTTTTCCCCTGAATTTGAGAAAAAGATGAACGTGCTTATCCAGAATCAGATGGCAGCCCCCGAAAAGAGAAGACGCAAGATCTTCCTTTATCCGGCAGCCGCTGCAGCTGCGGCACTCATATGTGTTACGGCAGGTATAGCTTATAACCACCGCCCGGATCGCACACATGAGACTGCGAACGATATTATCACAGAAGATGAAGCCACAACATCAGCAGCTCAGAATACATCCTCAGGCTCAACTTTATCAACTACATCAGCCGATAAGGATAACGCAGTAAAAATTACCACAGCCAAGCAGACAGCTTCAGTTCAGACATCATCACACACCACTTCAACACATACTTCTGAAAAGGTAACACCGTCCGCAGCAGCAGTATCAACGGCTAAGACAGTTCCGGTAACTGCTGCGGGAAGTTCAGCACCACCCGTAACCACAGTTTTCAATACCGTATCATCTGCACCTGTCTCAGACCTTGATACTGCTGTATCATCGACCACAACCATTTCTGATATCGACGATACATCAGCTGAAAGGAGTTACTACATGAAGAAGATATCAGCATTTCTTGCGGCATTTCTCGCCTCGCAGAATATAACTCTGCCTGTGACCAACGATTCAAATGCCAACGATATCAAAGTGAAAGAATCATCGCCATTCATCTATTCATACTATTACAATGAAGGCGAAATGTTTGAAGCCCTGCCTAAACTCCACGAAAACGAAAGCGTCCTTGATGTAAACAAGGACGGCATATTCGACATCGAGGATGTTTACATAATGTATTCTTCATGGGCTTACGAGAATTTCAAAACCCCAGAAAAGTACGACTTCTCAGGATTGCGCAAGACCGAGATTGACGAAGAAGGCAACGAAGTAAATGTACCTCTATATGATCTTATCGATGTTTACAGATATTTCGCAACCTATCGCACAGTAAAGCCCGAACACATCAGCAAGGAACCATTCAGACAGTTCTGCATGGAAAATCTCGACCTTTCTTCATACCGAGATGAAGAAGAAGCTGTTGATGAGATCTGCAAAGACTTCCTTGACGGCTTCACAACATCGATTTCCTTCACCTATCAGTTCTACGATATGTTCAGGGATAAGATCGCAAACAATGAGATCGACATTGATCTTAACTCAGACGGAGTGATAGATTTCGGCGACTACTGCTGCTACAACGACTTCCAGATACCTTACACCGATCCATTCAGACTCAACAAATATCTCGACTCTCCCGATAAGATCAGCAGCAACAATCCCGACGCCGATCCGGAAACAATTGAAAAATGCGTACAGCTTATAAAGGCGCTCAAATATGAGGACAGATACCCAATGCTGTCTGATACAGGAATATACATCCTTCAGTACTACATGGAAGATCACCCGTATAATCCTGAATGGTCAGATGATCTTTATTACCAGTACCTCGACTACTACGTGGATCATCCATATTCGCTGGACTACATCCTTCAGCCCGTACAGTATAATCTCGGCTACGGATTCCATAATATGCGCTATTGCTACCCGGATACAAGAGCCGAGAATATCGCCACGGAGTATGAGACATTCAAAAAAAGCGCTGACAGCGGAAAGCGTAAGGTCCCCGATCTTAATTCGGACGGACTTGTCGATGTGGGAGATTACAGACTCGCATACCTGTTCTTCGATGAATACCGCTATATGCCCGGAATACCATTCCCCGAGGAATACCGTCAGAGTTTCCTCACGGATTTCGACCTCAACGATAACGGTATGAACGGAGATATCAACGACCTCGCAATTTACCAGATGTATATCAGTGACCTCATCGGCGGCGGCGAAGATGAGTTCCGTGATGAACTGATAAAATATTACAGGGAACATCCAGGCTTTGACGCAAAACACGCAGCATACTACATGGAAGACTCAGTTCCTGACGAATACCAGGGCAATATTTACGATACATATAATAAGTATCTATCAGATATCAAATCAGGCAAAAAAGAAAAACCCGATATCAACATGGACGGCAAGGTCGATATGGAAGATTTCATCGAAGGATGGCTTACCATGTTGTCATACAGAAACAATTATGGCGGCTGGAGAATGTCACTGGTTTCTGATGAAACCAAAAACCGCTTCCTCGAAAGCTTCGATCCTGACGGTGACGGAAATCCCGCCACATGGGACGATGAAAATCTGTTACAGCTGTATGTAGGCGATACCCTCGGATATGACATTATGGGTGTACTCGATTCCGAAGAATTCATGGACGACGCAGAGTATTACATCAGCAGATATGATGATATACTCCCCGAAGACGAAAGAACCATTTACTGGACGCTTGATCCTGAAACGACAAAGAATATGACCCGTTTACAGAAGGAAGCGATACTGAATGGTGACATCGATGAAAACGATAAAATCAAACGTAATCTGAGCGAAATCATTTCTTCTCTCTCTGATGAAAAGAAAGATGCTCTTGATATCAACCGAAACGGCCAGATCGACAACGAGGATTTCCACCTTGCACACGCTCTCAAGAATCTCTACTTCAGGGATATCCCAGAGGATGAAGCCCTGACCGGCGAGATAAAGGAATTCTTCTTCAGCAGGTTTGATTTTAACGATAACGGTCTGTACGGTGACTTCGCTGACTACCTTATCGCAGACAAATACTATGAATCAAACATGGTAAATATTCTCCCCGATGAGCCTGCTCCTCTGCCGGATGGACACAGCTCCAGACAGGACATAATAGACAGAGCTAACAAGCTCAGAGAATCACTTGCCGAAGAAAAGAGAAACGGCGACGCAAACATCGACGGAAATACAGATATATCAGACTCCGTCATCATTATGCAGTTCTTTGCAAATCCAAGTAAATATAATTTAACAGACAAAGGAAAGTTCAACGGTGATATCTTCGCAACAGGAGACGGTATCACCCCCAAGGACGCTCTTGAAATTCAGAAAATCCTGCTCTTCAATCAGTGACCCCGGGATATAAAAATACCGCACAGCTTAACCTCGGTACTCTTACAGAAGTTTTTACACGAGTCTATTGAGGGAAACCCTTTTGAAAAAGGGTTCTCCCTCAAACTCCCTTCCTAAAACTTTCAGTATTAATTTTTGCCCATTATAGGG
>Ga0129307_1001371_pt1 | contig 26360 bp, 20 predicted proteins | sample P1105metagenome_FD_94437 | JGI IMG/M metagenome (GOLD analysis project Ga0129307, IMG submission 94437) | Capybara group fecal microbial communities from Wisconsin, USA - P1105 metagenome | ecosystem: Host-associated > Mammals > Digestive system > Large intestine > Fecal | place: USA: Wisconsin...
CGTGGTGTCCCAACCGGATTCCCGTTAGTCCAATCACTGCTTTCATTATAACTTAGGTTTCGAGTGCGTGTAAACCATGCCTGGCTTGTCATGGATTTATACGACTGTAATTATTATAGTAATACCGGGTTCAAAGTTACGATCGCTCAAACTTTCTGTCATAAAGCAGTGCTGCTATCAGTACGACAAAGCAGGAGCCTGCATTATGCACAAGAGCACCTGTGGTCGGGTTCAAAACACCGAGTACCGACAGCGTAACTGCTACGAAGTTGATACACATTGAAATTGTGATCGCTGTTTTTATGGTGTTTCTTGTTGCGACCGAAAGCCTTTTAAGGTACGGTATTCTGGAAAGATCATCGGTAGTCAGGGCAATATCCGCAGAATCTACTGCAATGTCGCTGCCCATATTTCCCATAGCAACACCGACACTTGCGGTTTTCAGTGCAGGCGCATCGTTTACGCCGTCACCGATCATACAAACCGCACCGCTTTTCTCTAATGCCGTGATATTTGCGACCTTTTCTTCGGGGAGAAGATCGGCTCTTACTTCGCTGATACCGACCTTTCCGGCAAAATAGTCGGCGGTCTTTTTATGATCGCCTGTCAGCAGAACGGTCTTTGTGCCGAGCTCACTAAGCTTGCTGACCATTTCCTTTGCTTCCGGTCGGAGTACATCTGAAAGTGCGATGATGCCGATTATACTGCCGTTTTCAGCCGCAAGGACTGATGCCTTACCTTCATTCCGGAACTGCGCCGCTTTTTCGGATACCTCATCAGTCAGGGATATGCCGTTCTCGGCAAGATACTTCTCGTTTCCACAGTACAGCCTATGACCGCCGACTTCTGCGTAAATGCCTTTTCCTGCGGTCATTCGGAACACATCACAGTCGAAAAGCTCTGTATTCTTCGACTTCGCATAATTCGTGATAGCTTTGCCGAGAGGGTGTTCGCTTTTTGCTTCTGCCGATGCTGTCAGCTTCAGAAGCGTATCACTGTCCATTCCGCCAAAAGGAGCAACTTCGCTGACCTCCAGTTTTCCGTATGTGAGCGTACCTGTTTTGTCAAATGCGATGGTATCCACCTTGCCCATGATCTCAAGCGCCTCACCGGATTTGATGATGACGCCGTGTTTGGTCGCCTGACCGATAGCTGCCATGATAGCAGTCGGCGTGGAAAGAACCAATGCACATGGGCAGAACACCACCATTACCGTTACACCACTGACGATGTCGCCCGTAATGACATACGCAAGTATTGCGATCAGAAGTGCTACAGGCACGAGCCGGCTTGCCCACTTATCAGCAATACGCTGTGTGGGGGCTTGCTTGTTTTCTGCATCTTCTACCATTTTAATGAGCTTTTTCAGCGAGCTGTCCTCACCTATCTTTGTGGCTCTCATATCCACTGCTCCGAAGCGGTTGATCGTTCCGCAGAACACACTGTCTCCCACAGTTTTGTCAACAGGCAGGCTTTCTCCCGTCATAATGGACTGGTCTACGGAAGTCTCACCGTCAGTGATCTCACCGTCAACAGGGATAGTCTCGCCGGGCAGTACACGCAGAATATCACCTGCTTTGATCTCCTCGGCAGAGATCATGACCTCCTTGCCGTCACGGATCAGCCTGCCCTGCGTCGGGGCAAGACTGATGAGCTTTTTGACTCCCTTTTTCGCACGCTCGGTGGTCATGTCTTCGAGAATTGCACCGATCTCCATGATGAAAGCGACCTCACCAGCCGCAAACAGATCTCCGATGCATATCGCAGCGATCATAGCCACTGTGATAAGCAATGCTGATGATATTTTGCTGATGCCCTTATTGTGGATAATTCGCCACACAGAAAGATAAAGCAGCGGAATACCGCAGATGATAACTGTCACCCACGCAGGATCAAATGGCAGTTTTGTTCCCGTTTTTCCAAGTACAAAGCTGGCGATCAGGAATATGCCGCCAACGATGGTCATGGGAAGTCCTGCGAGGAAGTCGTTGATCTTTTTTAACATAGCAGTTCCTCCTCTCATATCCGTTCAAGGCAGATGATCTGTGCATATGCGTCCGACTTGTCGAATACCTTGCCAAAGCCATATCCTGAAAAGATCTCTGTCATTTCATCTGCGGTATATACTCTGCCGTTGATCTTGTGTATGTCAAGAGCTGTATTCAGCACCTTGCGTATGGGAAACGGCAGCTTCGGATCGGCAATATAGAGCCTGCCGCCATGTTTCAGAAGCCTTGCACATTCCTTTGAGAAACCGTCCTTGTCGGGAAAATGATGATATGCCATACAAGCAACGATCACATCAAACCTGCCATCCTCAAAGGGCGTATCATCGCATGAGCAATTCAGTATCTCCATATCAGGGCATTTCTTCCTTGCCTGTTCAAGCATTTTTTCCTCAACATCTATTCCATGACCGCTGATACTGCATCTCTGTGAAAGGCGGTGAAGTATCGTTCCCGTGCCGCAGCCCATTTCAAGCACTTCCATACCGTCCGTCAGCTGCACATTCTCGGTCACAAGAGTATAGAATTTTTCCGAGAGCTTTCCCTCATAGCTGTCATCATATTTCTCTGCTTTCTTGTCAAATCTGAAATCTCTTTTCTCGCTCATGTTATATCCTCCTTGACAAATCAACTTAATTGTGGTACTATATATTTACTATTGAACATCTTGTTCTATATCTATACTAACATATTTCTATCGGCAATTCAACAAATGATTATCCGGAAAAGTACGTTACCGAACAAAAAGCCGATTTTGTACGGAAAGGAGCATATCATGGACAGACGGCAGCGCAGAACACGAAGCCTGATATTCAAGGCTTTCACAGCCTTGCTGGAACGAAAGAGCTATTCCTCTATGACCGTTCAGGACATCTTAGATGAAGCCGACATTGGCAGAAGCACATTCTATGCCCATTTTGAAACAAAGGACGAATTGCTGAAAGCCTTGTGTACGGATATATTCGAGCACGTTTTTTCAGAGGATATCATGTCGGAGGAGCACCACGACTTTTCGGCGCACTCTACTTTCAAAGACCGTATAACGCATATTCTCTATCACTTGCAGGAAAAGCAGCAGAGCGTGAAAGGGCTGTTCTCAGGTGAGTGCGGGGAGATATTTCTGCGTTATCTGAAAGAATATCTTTACCGTGTGTTCGATGAACATATCGCTGTAAACGGCACTATCCCCCATGACTATGCAATGGATATAGCTGTTGCTGCCTTTGCAGAGACAGTTCGCTGGTGGCTCAAAGGTCACAGCGACTATACGCCCAAACAGATGACAGATCATTTATACGGCTGTATCAGTATACTGTAAACGAAAACCGCTGCTACACTAAAGTAACAGCGGTTTTTCGTTATATCTTCTCAAATCCGTGCAAGACCTGTTTATCCGAGAATGAGGACAGATTGCCGTCCAACCATTCTATGAAATCATTCATCATAGTTATAATCTCCTGAAACTCACACACTTGCTCTTATACAACAATGGGGACTGAGTGTCAAGGCGCAGATTGCTGTGTGTAATCATAATACGTACTGAGCATTTTTCTGACCTCAGCAAGATACTCAATGCATATTATCGCAGGAGACAGCAGCTCAATACCGTCACCGTAGCTCATCGGCACTGAGCGAATGCTCTGTATTAAACGGCGTTTGCGTTCCTGCACGACAGGCATATTCCCACTCCGCTTCCGTGGGCAGACGATAGCCGTTTGCAGACCTGTCCCATGTCACTTCACCGTCAGTGATCGTATACGCAGGAGTCAGTCCTGTTGCATTGCTCCTTGCATTGGCATACTGCACCGCATCGAGCCATGAAATGTTGTCAACAGGCAGACCCTCGCCCTCAAAGGTGCTTGGATCGATGCTCAAAAGTGCTTCGTAATCCGACTGCTTGGTTTCGTAAGCATCAATATAAAATGATGAGACTGTCACCTCATGAAGCTCTTCATCTTCAATACGCCAGTTTTCCGAATCCGGACTGCCCATATTGAAGCTGCACCCTTCGATCAGGATAAATCCGTCATTTATTGCCGTTGGTATTTCTGCTTTGCTTGTTTCATATATAGCTGTACTTGTCTGATTTGAAGTCGTTTGTGCAGTTGTGGTTTTGGCGTTCTGCCAGTTTGAATTACCAAAGCTGTTATCAGCACTTTTCTCTTTAAGAGCAAAATTCATCACAACGCCAATGATAATTGCACAAACCACCCATACAAGCGGTTTTACGGAATACTTTTTATCTTGATTCTTTTGGTTGACTTCAGACAGCACATACCCTACAAGCATAAAGAACAATAGCATTGCAAGGTTTTGAAGAATAACGATCCACTTTGCCGTGGTGTAGTCAAGAAAAGCAAAGTGTGTTCTGAACGTGATATACTTCACGATGTTGCTTTTCAGAAACAGCCACAGCCCCACACCCGAAACTCCGGTGAGTATCACATTGAATACCACCTTTCCCCTGTCGGACATTTTTGCGGTCATGGCTTTTATGTGCAGACCGATATGCACTCCCATGAGAATGAATGACCAATAGGACATGGCAAGGTGCAAAGTGCGGGCTGTCATCACGTTTATCAGTCCATACATAAAGGGTACAGCGTGACCGCTCATGGACATTCCGCTAAGTGCAGTCAGTGCGATAGCCGCAAGCATCAGCGTATTGACTGCTGTCATTACGATACGGTAGGGCGAATATTTCCCCTTGAACAATGCTTTATACCATTTGCGGTTGAGGATATGGTGAAGTATCAGCGTTACTGTCATGCCTATACCGAGCCACTCGTGAAGTACATCACCTGTTACCTGATACGCCATAAGAAACAGCAAAATGACTGTCAGTACTCCATCGACTATCCTTTTGATGATAATTGTAGTCTTTGTCTGCATAACAGTCCCTCCCTGTTTAATTCATATCATTTATCCAGTCCTGTATTTCGCTCTCTGAGATACCTGCGTCAAGCCTGCCGCCTTCAAGCCAGTTTCCGTTTCCTGCCTGCGAAGCGAGGTTACATCCGCTCCTGCCGATACCGCTGCCTCCCGAAGTGCAGAAGGGTATCACTGTCTTTCCGTCAAAATCGTGTGCCTCAACGAATGTACTCATCATTCTCGGAGCATCTCCCCACCATATGGGATAGCCGATGTAAACGGTGGTGTAGCTGTCAAGATCGACTGTATCATTTACAATTGCAGGGCGCACATCAGGATCGTTCATTTCGATAGTCGTGCGGCTGCTGCTGTCGTTCCAGTCGAGATCTGCGTCACTGTACGGCTCAGCAGGGATAAGCTCGAAAATATCGGCATTTGTGACATTTGCGATACGTTCAGCCACGCCCTTTGTTGTGCCTGTTGCGGAGAAATATACAACGATCGTGTCAGCACCCGTGCTTGCGTCTGTGTCTGTATTCTGAGACTGTTCCTCCGTTTGTTCGGGAACAGTCTTTTCTTCATCGGACTGTTCAGCTTCGGTAACTGTGGCAGACTGCTGTTCCTGTGCTTCCTGCAAACCGGCTTGCGACGGTGCAGATGTATCTGCTGTTGAAGAACTGCTGCTGTCGGTGTTGCGGCAGGCTGTTAAGCCGAACATACACATAGCCGCCAGCAATGATAACATTATTTTTTTCATAAGATCACCTGCTTACTTCATTTCTTTTTCCCAGAACCGTATCACATTCAGCCCAAGACCGTCGGCAACGCTTTCAAGCTCTGCTGCCTCGTCGGCAGTAAGCGTGAGTTTTCCTCCATATCATAGTGGTTCATAGCAAGCAGCTTCAATAACTGTTCATGGTTTTCGAGAGAGTGAGCCAGTGCTGCTGCAAAATCATTTGCAGACATGGTGTTATGTTCCTCGGTAAGGGTGTTGACTTACGCTGCCCACAGCTCATATTCAAACAGATCGGACTTGTCATCCTTAGCCCCTGTAACAGAACCTGAAACATCAGCAGCAGGTAGCATTTCCTCCGTCAAAAGATTGACCGACAGTCTGCCATTTTCTTTGATCAGATGATTTATATAATGCGGTTCAGCAAGGCTTACAAGGATACGGTCATGACCAATGATACCGATATGCGCAACAAGAGTCCATGTTGGCTTATCACCGTTCATAGTTCCGATCGCGGTCACAGGTGTGGGATAGAGCGCCAGTTTTGTATCAATGCTTTTCTTCATAAGTATCACTCCATTTATCTATTCTGACATCGTGTCATTACAGATATTATAGCACTATTCTGACACTGTGTCAATATATTTCCTTGAAATTCAAGATTTTCGTCATTGTCTACAAAGAACAATAGTTGGTATATGACATAATAAACAGAAGGATATGCCTTCCGTTTGTGGAGGACATAACCTATGATACTGATCTATTATCATCTTGACTGCGGTCTCATACTCGGTTGCTGTCAGGGCTATGCCCCAAATGTATAATAACGTATGCGAAATAGGTATTGGCTATGAGATTTGGAATGTGGTATAATAAATATATAAAGCAGACCGCTATCATCCTAATCGGAGGTAAAAACAATGACAACAGCAGAATTTCTTGAATTTATGAACAGCGGCAAACAAGTCACTGCCGAGAGCAAGGTGCACCAGATCATGCACAAGTTGAGCCAGGAAGCTATCCGCATCACAATGGAGATCAACAGTCGGTATCATACCCCGGAGGAGATCAACGATTTGATGTCAGAGCTTGTAGGCGAACCGGTTAAGGTCGGGTTGTTTCCTCCGTTCTACACCGACTGCGGCAAGAACATTCATCTTGGCAAGGGCGTGTTTATCAATGCCGGATGTAAGTTCCAGGATCAGGGAGGTATCTACATTGGTGACGGTGCACTGATCGGTCATAATACAGTGCTTGCAACGCTGAATCACGGGCTTCTTCCGGAAGAGCGTCATGATCTGATACCCAAGCCCATTCATATCGGAAAGAATGTGTGGATCGGCTCTAACTCGACTATCCTTTCGGGTGTGACGATCGGAGATAATGCGGTCATCGGTGCCGGCTCGGTAGTGACTAAGGATATTCCCGCAAATATGATAGCAGTCGGCAATCCTGCAAGGGTGGTGAGGAGTATTTATGATTAAAGTAAGATGTTTAGCAGTAATATCCTCTTTTCTGATGCTGACAGGATGCGGAAGTTACTCAGAGAGCAGATCTGCTGTGACGGCCAAAAGTGAAATTTCGTCTTCTATGATGCAAAGTGACATCAGCGTTTCTTCCATGACATCCGATCAGCCATCGGTCACGGATGCCGGACAACAAGAGGAAAAGAAAGCGGACAGTATGCAGATAACTGTAGGAGATAAGCAATTTCCGGTAGCATTGGAAAGCAGCGATACCGTCACGGCTTTGACGGAAATTCTTCCATTAACGCTTGATATGTCCGAGCTGAACGGCAATGAGAAGTATTATTACCTTGATACAGCTTTGCCGTCTGCATCTGTAAATGTCGGCCATATCAACGAAGGGGATATAATGCTCTATGGCGATAAATGCCTTGTGGTGTTTTACAAGAGCTTCGATACTTCCTATAGCTATACAAAGATCGGACATATTGATGATACTTCGGGGCTTGCTGATGCACTCGGTAAAGACGGCGTGACCGTAACGTTTGAAATGAACGGCAGCAAAGATGCCGAATACACCGTGTAGGATGTACGTAATCTCAGCGATTTTCTTCTTGCGAAGCCGACAGCGGAGAATTTGCAGGGAAAGCCTTATGATCTTGACAATGATGGGGTATGGAGCGTTTTTGACCTGTGCCTTATGAGAAGAAAAGTAATGTAGAAGCGAAATATGACAACAGAATTTGATTTTGAAAACAAGACTGTACTGCTCAACAGCGGTTATGAAATGCCCGTTCTTGGACTTGGCACATGGACCCAGGACGATGAGACTGCGGAAAAATCTGTCTACGAAGCGCTGAAAGACGGTTATAGGCTGATCGACACAGCTCAGTATTACGGCAACGAAACTATCATGGATATTGCCAAAGATCACGGCAAAACTCCGGCTCAGGTCATACTGCGCTGGCATTTGCAGGCAGGCTATGTCACGATACCGGGTTCACAGAATCCAGATCATATACTTGAGAATTACAGTATATTCGACTTTGAGCTGACTGATGAGGAGATGCAAAGAATGGCAGAGCTTCACACGGGTCAGCGATATGAAAACTGGTAAGTCAGGTATATTTAAGAGAAAAAATAGTTCTTGTTATTTCGTAAAGCAGGCGAATATTTCAGGGATCATAATAAAGCCGAACGCCATACCGCAGCAATACGGTATGGCGTTTTTTATGCTTTCATATTTTCAATAAATTCCAGCAGATATTTCTCAGCCGCTCTTGAAAAGACTGCATTTCGCTTCCAGATAAACGAACAGCTTGCTTCTATCGCAGGAGAAAACGGCTTGAAGCACATATTGCTGTCTCCTGTCACATTGATAAGTCTGTCAATGCAAATGCAGTATCCCATTCCCTCACTTGCCATAACCGAACCGTTATACAAAAGGTTATACTGTGCTGTGATGTGAATGCTTTCCTCGTCGATCCCCAGCATATCGAGGAACATGGAGTTATGATTCGGCTGTCTCGGAATTATGAGAGGCTGTCCTTTGAGGTCTGAAAGAGATATGCTCTCCTTTTGTGCAAGAGGAGAATCCTTACGCATCAGCACACCAAAGGTATCTTTTTGCGGCAGTGGAACGGAGTTGTATTTGGATGTATCCACATTCTGGAACACGATACCGAAATCAAGCAGCCCTCTGTCAAGCTTTTCAAGCACATCACTTGCATCAGCGCTGTAAATGCTGTACTGTATATCGGGATAGTCGGCATTTAGTTTTTTTGCAATATCAGCGATCAGCTTGATGGCGTATGTCTCTCCTGCGCCTATGTACACCATTCCGGAGACCTGTTCCCCGCTTTTGCGCACCTCCTGCTCAGTCTTGTCCAGAAGCTCTGTGATCTCCTCTGCTCTTGCACGGAGTATCATGCCTTCCTCGGTTAGTGTGACCCCCTTGCTGCTGCGGATAAGAAGCTGTGTTCCAAGTTCGTCTTCAAGTTCCTTGATCTGGCGTGACAGCGTTGGCTGTGACAGAAAAAGGCGTTCGGCTGCAACAGAAAAGCTCTGTTCTCTTGCCACAGCGAGAAAATATTTCAGTACACGAATATCCATTATCTGACCTCCATTCAGTAACATTTTACCATGAAAGTATATAGCTGTCAAGCATATTGCTGTATTCAATATAAGTATTTGTAATTCCTTACTCTCTACAAAAAAGCTCAGGCCGAAACCTGAGCTTTAAGGCAACACCGCACAAAGCCCGCCTGACGGCTTTGTGCGGTGTTGCCTTAATATTAACGGTGTATTTTTTCATCAAATTTATTCTTGCTGCCTGCACCTGTTACATCTACCGGGTAATTGCCTGTGAAGCATCCGCAGCAGTATCCGCTTTTTCCATCGATCAGCTGTCCCAGCGCCTCAACAGGGAGATATGCAAGTGAATCTGCACCGATGAAATCAGCTATTTCCTTAGTTGAATGGCACTTGCCTGCTATCAGATTTTCTTCGGAATCCACATCCGTGCCGAAATAGCATGAATGTACAAACGGCGGTGATGATATGCGCACATGGACTTCCTTTGCGCCTGCATCCCGAAGGAGTTTTACAATCCTTGCACTGGTGGTGCCACGTACTATGGAATCGTCTATCATTATGACACGTTTACCGGCAACTGTTTCACGTACTGCGTTCAGCTTGATTTTTACGGCATTTTCACGCTGTTCCTGCTGAGGCTGGATGAAGCTTCTGCCTATATACTTATTTTTAATGAACCCGATTCCGTATGGGATGCCGCTTTCATTGGCATATCCAAGAGCTGCATCAAGTCCTGAATCAGGTACACCAATTACTATATCAGCATCTACAGGACTGTATCTGGCAAGAAGTTCGCCTGCTTTCAGTCTTGCATGATGTACTGATACTCCTTCGATGACAGAGTCGGGACGTGCAAAATAAATATATTCAAATATGCAGATATTACGCTTTGATGAACAGTTCGTGGTAATGGAACGCAGTCCGTCTTTGCTGATGACTACTATCTCCCCTGCTTCGATATCACGTATGAATTCGGCTCCGACAGTTTCAAGCGCACATGATTCTGAGGCTGCTGCATAGGCTCCGTCGTGAGTCTTGCCTATGCAAAGCGGACGGAATCCGTCAGGGTCACGGAATGCGATAAGCTTTGTAGCGGTCATGAGAATGCATGAATATGCGCCTTTCAGCCGTGGCATTGCACGTTCGACTGCCTCCTCGGTAGAGTGACAGTTAAGACGTTCACGAACTATCTCATATGCTATGGCTTCGGTATCGGAGGTTCCGTGGAAAATAGCTCCAGATAGCTCGAAATTCCGCCTCAGCTCAGTTGCATTTACAAGATTTCCGTTATGCACAAGAGCCATATTTCCCTTTATATGACGGATGACAAGAGGCTGTATATTGTTGGGATTGTGTCCGCCTGTAGTTGAATAGCGGACGTGTCCCACTGCCATATTGCCTTTGCCAAGCTTGTCAAGTTCTTCACGGCTGAATACCTCCGAAACCAGTCCGTCAGCACGTTTATGTCTGAAAATTCCGTCATCGCAGACTGCTATTCCACAGCTTTCCTGTCCACGATGCTGCAGAGCATACAGTCCGAAATATGCAGAGGAGGCAGGATCGGCATAGCCTTTTTCATAAATGCCGAATACTCCGCATTCCTCATGTATTGAGTCAAACATTTTCACACCTCTTACAAATACTGCTCGTTTATTTTATCAATAAGTTCAAGAGCCGCAATGCTTTTCTTTTTACGCTTGTTCATGGCGTACTGCTCAACGTAGGAATGAGCTTCATCTTCAGTCATGCCCTTGTATTGCATAAGCAGAAATTTCGCCTTGTCAACTGTCTGTATCTCACGGATCTTTTCCTCAAGCCTAAGGTTTTCTGCGTACAGTTTCAGTGAGCGGTTTATGGCTATATCCAGCGTTTTTATCAGCTGATACAGCAGGGTCTTGCTGAAAGGCTTTCCCACTATAAGTATGCCTGATTTTTCTGCACGGCTGCTGACTTTTTCTATATTCTCTTCCTTTATCATGTAGATACAGTTAGCAGCTGTTTTATCAATGATGTATTCCGCAAGCTCAAATCCGGATTCATCCATCAGCGGCGAATTGATCACTGCCAGTTCAACAGACGGGTCTGAATCAATATAGTTCTTCGTCTGATATGCGGATTCCACCAGCTTCGGGGTACACTGGAATGAATCACGGATAAAGCTTGTCAGTGCTTCAGAGGCGCTTTTGTTGCTTGATATTACAAGTACTTTTTCCAAAGCTGACCTCCGTTATAAACTGTAAAAATACTTTTCATCTTCAAATGCTTCCCTGTCATAAGCAGTTGAGAAGTCCTTCCATTCCCGGCTGCTGTGAGAGATGATCGCCTCCAGTATATTTTCGGGAATGTATCTCTTTATGAATTCAGAGCTTTCCGTACAAGAGATGGCTTCGTCAAGATTGGAAGGAAGCCTGCCGATGCTCTCTTTTTCCGCTGGGAGTTCAGATTTTTCAGATATACCTTCCAGAGATGCATATATCATAAGTCCGAATACGTAATATGGATTGCACACGCAGTCAGCAGCTCTCAGCTCTACGGGAGCATCATTGCTGTCGGGATCCATTCTAATCAGCTGTGAGCCTTCATCGGATGCCCAGAGAATATCTCTCGGTGCTGTAAATTCTCCCAGTCTGCTGTATGAATTTACAGTGGAATTGGTAAAAAGTGTAAATTCACGGATATGCTTCATTATGCCTGCTGCTGCATTTTTGAGTTCGTCACCGGATGAGGATGATTTATCTTCCATGAAATCGCTGTCGGGAAAGATATTGAAGCTGATATGCATACCGTTTCCGCAGTCGCTTCTCAGGGGCTTTGGCATGAAGCTTGCGTGTACGCCGTGGGTCTCAGCCACGGATTTTACTGCTGACTTGAAGCTGAGAAAAGTATCCGCAGCTTTCAATGCTGATGAGGCGTTGAAGTCGATCTCATGCTGACCGCAGCCGCTTTCATGCCGTGATGATACCGGATGGATGCCCATCTGTTCAAGAGTCAGACACACGTCACGTCGGATATTCTCCCCCTTGTCATCCGGAGCTATATCGCAGTAGCCTGCGTTGTCATGAGGTATTTTTGTGGGATTGCCGTTTTCGTCATTCCTGAACAGCGTGAGCTCACAGGATGTACCGAAACGGAAGCAATATCCGGCCGATACTGCGGCTTTCATAGCTTTTTTCAGGAAGTATCTTCCATCGCCTTCAAACGGTGAGCCGTCTTTGTAGCGGATGTAGCAGAACATTCTGATAACTCTTCCCTGCTGCGGTCTCCATGGCAGTACCATCATTGTTTTCGCATCGGGGAAAAGAAAGAGGTCCTTACCGTTTGCGGCTTCAAATCCTGATATTTTTTTCGCTGCTATTCTTACTCCGTTCTCGAATGTAACTGCAAGTTCGGATGAAAGTATGGAGATATTTTTCAGCCTGCCCTGTAGATCGCAGAATGTCAGCTTCACGAATTTTACATCATTCTCATCAATATACTGTAATATTTCATTTTCTGAATATATCATTTTTCCCTCCGTTAAATATTTGTGTATCCCATCAGGTACTTGTCCACTTCTGCGGCAGCGTCTCTGCCCTCACGGATAGCTCTTACTACGAGAGATTGTCCTATATGCATATCGCCTGCTGTGAACACTTTCGGGACATTGGTCGCATGGCTGTTTACAGCCGTTTTCACATTTGTACGTCCATCCAGTTCAACTCCGAAAGCTTCGGCAACGTAGCTCTGACATCCAAGAAAACCTGCGGCGATAAGGCATAGTTCGCAAGGGATGATCTCCTCGCTTCCATCTATTTCCTTCGGGATCCTGCGTCCGCTTGCCTCGTAGGTCACGAAATCCAGTTTTATTGTCTTTATTGCGGAAAGAGCACCTTTTTCGTCCTTGATGAATTCTTTTACTGTAGTAGTAAATATTCGTGGGTCATGGCCGAATATAGCTATTGCTTCCTCCTGACCGTAGTCAGTCTTGCAGACTTTCGGCCACTCGGGCCAGGGATTGTTCTCAGCTCTTTCGTCAGGAAGTTTCGGCATCATCTCAAGCTGTGTCACTGACTTGCAGCCGTGACGGACGGATGTTCCGACACAGTCATTTCCTGTGTCACCGCCGCCTATGATGACAACATTCTTATCCTTTGCTGAGATGAACTTTCCATCGGTCATATCTGAATCAAGAAGGCTTTTCGTTGTGGATCTGAGAAAATCGACTGCAAAGTAAATTCCCTGTGCATCACGCCCCTCAGCCTTTATATCTCTCGGATTTGATGAGCCGCAGGCAAGTACAACAGCGTCGAAATCTTTCAGTATTTCATCAGCAGATACATTTTCTCCCACGTTTGCGTTTGTTATGAACTCAACACCTTCGGCTTCCATAAGTTCTGTACGGCGCTCGATAATGTGCTTTTCCAGCTTCATATTCGGGATGCCGTACATCAGCAATCCGCCTGCACGGTCTGAGCGCTCGAAAACAGTTACGCTGTGCCCACGTTTATTGAGAGTATCAGCTGCTGCAAGTCCCGACGGCCCCGAACCGATAACTGCTATTTTCTTTCCGCTGCGTACCTTTGGGATAGACGGAGCTATAAGTCCGTTTTCAAATCCATACTCAATGATGGATTTTTCATTTTCCCTTACGGTAACCGGTGAATCATTGAAACCGCAGGTGCAGGCTTTTTCGCACAGCGCAGGGCAAACCCTTGATGTGAATTCAGGAAAGTTATTTGTCATCAGCAGACGTCCGAGAGCCTGTTCTTTCTGACCATGATAAAGCAGATCGTTCCACTCCGGGATAAGGTTGTTAAGAGGACAGCCTGAGATCATTCCGCAGAGCATTTTTCCGTTCTGGCAGAACGGTACTCCGCAGTCCATGCATCTTGCTGCCTGTTCACGGCGCTGTTCTTCCGTAAACGGTATGTGGAATTCATTGAAATCCCTTATACGTTTAAGTGGCTCTCTGGCAGATGTTTCATTTCTTGTAAAATCAAGAAATCCTGTTGCTTTTCCCATGGCTCACGCCTCCTTTCTGATAAGCTCAAAGGCTTCTATTTCAGCTTGTTCATGTGATACTCCCGATTTCTCAAGAGACTTCAATGTGCTCTGTATCTTTGCAAAATCGTGAGGGATTATCTTCTTGAAGAAGGTCACATACTTTGCAAAATCCGAAAGAATTGCCTTTGCTTTTTCTGAGCCTGTAGCATCTGCGTGTTCTTCGATGATAGCTTTCAGTTCAGCTATATCATCTTCATCCGTAACAGCTTCAAGTGACACGAGGGATTTGTTAAGGCGTGTATAGAGGTCGTGTTCTTCGTCAAGGACGTATGCGATACCGCCCGACATTCCGGCGGCAAAGTTCTTGCCTGTGCGTCCGAGAATAACTGCACGGCCGCCTGTCATATATTCACAGCCGTGATCGCCTGTTCCTTCACAGACCGCAACAGCACCTGAATTTCTGACACAAAAGCGTTCTCCTGCTACGCCGTTTATGAATGCTTTGCCGGATGTTGCTCCGTAAAGTGCTACATTTCCCACGATTATATTCTCATCTGCTCTGAATGCTGACTCCTCAGGCGGATAGAGTACAAGTCTTCCGCCGGAAAGTCCCTTGCCGAAATAGTCATTACTGTCACCGCAAAGTTCAAGAGTTAGTCCTTTTGGTATGAATGCGCCGAAAGACTGTCCTCCGCTTCCGCTGCATCTAACAGTGAATGTATTGTCAGCAAGTCCGCTTTCGCCGTGGATACGGGTTATCTCTGCTCCTGTGAGCGTTCCCACTGAGCGGTTGGTATTTACAACATCAATGGAAATAGTCTTAGCTGAACCGCTTTTTAGTGCGTTACCCAGCTTCTTTATTATAACACGTCTGTCAACTGTTTTGTCAAGTTCAAAATCGTACACATCGTTTATATCAAAATGAGATTTGTCGTTATTTGCGTTTCCTCTGAGAATTGATGAAAAATCAATTCCATGAGTATCGCTTTTGGGTATCAGAAGATCAGTGCGTCCCACAAGTTCATCAACTGTTCGGATACCGAGTTTAGCCATGTATTCACGAAGCTCTTCAGCAATGAAGTGCATGAAATTCACAATATACTCAGGCTTGCCTCTGAAACGCTTTCTCAGTTCCGGATTCTGTGTGGCAATTCCCATCGGGCAGGTGTCAAGGTTGCAGACTCTCATCATCACGCATCCCATAGTTACAAGCGGTGCAGTTGCAAAGCCGAATTCCTCTGCGCCCAGAAGTGCGGCAATAAGAACATCACGGCCTGTCATAAGCTTGCCGTCTGTCTCGATGCGTACTCTTGAACGGAGACCGTTGAGCATAAGCGTCTGATGTGCCTCGGCAAGTCCGAGTTCCCACGGCAGACCTGCATTGTAAATGGAGCTTCTCGGTGCAGCACCAGTACCACCGTCATACCCTGAGATAAGGATTACCTGTGCGCCTGCCTTTGCTACACCGGCTGCAACTGTTCCTACTCCTGCCTCTGAAACAAGCTTTACTGAGATCCTTGCTTTGTCATTAGCATTTTTAAGATCGTAGATCAGCTGTGCAAGATCTTCGATAGAGTATATATCATGATGCGGCGGCGGTGAGATAAGTCCTACACCTGCTGTTGAATGACGGGTCTTTGCGATCCATGGATAAACCTTTCCCGATGGAAGATGTCCTCCCTCGCCCGGCTTTGCTCCCTGTGCCATTTTTATCTGTATCTCCTGTGCTGAAACGAGGTATTCGCTTGTAACACCGAAACGTCCGGAGGCTACCTGTTTTATTGCTGAGCAGCGGTCAGATGTAAGTCTGTCGGGACTTTCTCCGCCTTCACCGCTGTTGGACTTTCCGCCGATACGATTCATTGCCACAGCCATACATTCGTGTGCTTCCTGTGAAATTGAACCGTATGACATTGCTCCTGTTTTGAATCGCTTGCAGATACTCTCTGCGGACTCGACTTCCTCCAGTGGGATCCCGCCGTTTTCATCAATTTTTATATCAAGGAGACTTCTGAGCGTCAGTTCATTGTCCTCCTTTTCGATGCACTGAGAATACTTTTTGAAGGTATCATAATTCCCTGTCCATGCAGCCTGCTGAAGAAGATGTATTGTTTCGGGAGTGTAGAGATGATCTGTCTTTCCGCTGCGGAGTTTATGACTTCCTGCGCTGCCGATATTATTGTTTACGGCCAGTCCGAGCGGATCAAATGCAGATGTATGAAGCTTTTCTGTGCGTCGGCTGATATCATCAAGACCTATGCCGCCGATACGGCTGACAGTTCCCGAAAAATACTTGCTGATAAGTTCATGTGAAACTCCAACAGCTTCAAAAAGCTTACTGCCCTGATATGACTGTATCGTTGAAATTCCCATCTTGGAGGCTATCTTTACTATACCGTGCAGAATTGCGTAGTTATAGTCATCTTCAGCAGCGTAGAAGTCCTTGTCAAGTGTGCCTTCATTGATGAGCGAGCGTATTGTTTCATGTGCAAGATATGGATTTACCGCACAGGCGCCGTATCCGAGAAGTGCAGCGAAATGGTGGACTTCTCTCGGCTCAGCAGATTCGAGGATCATTGCTACAGCTGTACGCTTTTTGGTAGAAACAAGATGCTGCTGCAATGCCGAAACAGCAAGAAGGGACGGGATAGGACAATGGAATTCGTCGACTCCACGATCTGAAAGAATGAGGATGGATGCACCGTCACGGTATGCTTTGTCTGCTTCAATGAAAAGTCTTTCTATTGCCTTTTCAAGCGAAGTGCCGATGTAATAAGTGATCGGGATGACTGCACTTTTAAGTCCGTCGGCATTAAGCGATTTTATCTTCAGCATATCAGTTTCGGTGAGTATGGGGTTCTCTATTTTCAGCACATGACAATTGTCGGGACGCTCCACAAGGAGATTTCCGTCCTTGCCGATGTATACGCTGGTATCTGTGACTATTTCCTCTCGTATAGCGTCAAAAGGCGGATTTGTCACCTGTGCGAAAAGCTGACGGAAGTAACTGAAAAGAGGCGGCATATTCTTGTCAAGAGGCGGAAGCGGAATGTCACTTCCCATGGATGCGATGGGCTCAGCTCCTTTTTCTGCCATTGGAAGAATACTGGTTCGGATATCCTCATATGAGTAACCGAAGGCTTTCTGAAGCTTTGAAAGCTCTTCATCGGAATAGGTCTGAACTCCCTTGTTCGGGATATGCAGATCATGCAGCCTCACAAGATTTGCGTCCAGCCATTCACCGTAGGGCTGACGGAGCGCATAAGAAGATTTTATCTCGTCATCCTCGATTATGCGGCCCTGCTTTGTATCTGCAAGGAGCATCTTTCCCGGACGAAGACGGTCTTTTTTCACGATCTTATCCGGCGTGATATCGATACATCCCGTTTCTGATGAAAGAATGAGATATCCGTCATTTGTGATGCAGTAACGTGATGGGCGGAGTCCGTTTCTGTCCAGTACAGCGCCCATAACATCGCCGTCTGAGAAAATAATGGATGCAGGACCGTCCCATGGCTCCATCATTGTTGCGTAGTACTGATAAAGATCATATTTTGAACGTGATATGGTCTTATCGTTTTTCCATGGCTCGGGAATTGTTATCATAACTGCCAGAGGAAGCGGCATTCCTGACATTACCATAAATTCAATAGCATTGTCAAGTCTTGCTGAGTCAGAGCCATTCACATTTATGGCAGGCAGTATCTTGTACATATCATTTTTCAGCGCTTCGCAGGTCATGCTTTCTTCACGTGCAAGCATTTTGTCGGCGTTGCCTGTTATGGTGTTTATCTCTCCGTTGTGTACTATGAAGCGGTTCGGATGGGCCTTCTGCCAGCTTGGATTAGTATTTGTTGAGAAACGTGAATGTACCATTGCGATCGCAGAAGTGAAGTTTTCACTGCGGAGGTCGGCGTAGAAACGTCTCAGTTCGTCGACCAGAAACATTCCCTTATATACAATAGTACGGCTTGAAAGTGAACATACATATGTATTCTCATCTGACTGCTCAAATTCACGTCTTACTATGAAAAGTCTGCGGTCGAAATCCAATCCCCGGGGACATCCCTCGGGACGCTTCACAAATGCCTGCATTATGTAAGGCATACTTTCAAGCGCTTTCTGACCGAGAATTTCCGATGATACGGGGACTTTCCTCCAGCAGATCAGCTCTGCGCCGTTCTTTTCGGTTATAAGCTCAAACAGCTTCATTGCCTGTCTGCGCTTCATTTCATTCTGCGGAAAGAAAAACATTCCCACTCCGAAATCGCCTTTTTCTCCTATATCGTATCCGAGCTTTGCAGTCTCTTTTTCAAAGAAGCTGTAAGGCATCTGAACAAGAATACCAACGCCATCGCCTGTTTTTCCTTCGGCGTCTTTGCCTGCACGATGTTCAAGCTTTTCTACTATTGTGAGAGCACTGTCAACCACGTAGCGTGACTGCTCTCCGTTGATATTCACCACAGCACCTATGCCGCAGTTGTCGTGTTCAAAACGTGGACTGTAAAGTCCCTGCTCCTGATATGGAGCTTCACTTCTGAAATTGTCCATATTATTCACTTGCCTTTCCGATGCAGAGCGCCTTTGATCTGCACCGATGAAATAAAAAATGGACGTCCGGGCAGACAGATAGTCTGCACAAACGTCCTTGTTTCTGGAATTATTTTAGCACGTCAAAGCAGAAATGTCAATAGTTTTTTTCACGTTTTTTGTGTTTCGTTGGATTTGTACAGTTATTTTGCTCTAACGGCTATGCTAAAATGTCTGTTTCATCAAATTTCAAAAAAACGCTTGACAAATCTGCGAAAAAGGAATATAATGGCATTGTAAACAGCAAGGGAGCTGCGGATATGGAATCCGTAGCTCCTTTTTTGGTTTATAGCGCTAAATTCCATACACAATGGGGTGTATGATGTTCCGCATCAGGGACGTCATACACCCTTTTGTATTCTGCTGTAATAATTTTAGGAGGTTTTCTTTATGGATCAGACATTAGTAACTCAGGTTCTTGAAGAAGCAAACAGTACAACATTCGGTGTATGGTTTATGATCGCCGTTGCTCTTGTATTCTTTATGCAGGCCGGCTTCGCTATGGTGGAGACAGGCTTCACCCGTGCCAAGAATGCAGGAAATATCATTATGAAAAACCTTATGGACTTCTGTATCGGTACAGTAATGTTCATTCTTATCGGCTTCGGACTTATGTTCGGTGAGGACATGATAGGCTTTATCGGTAAGCCCGGATTTGACATCTTTACAAGCTACGCAGACTTTCAGTGGGATCAGTTCATATTCAACCTTGTGTTCTGTGCAACTACCTCCACTATAGTTTCAGGTGCTATGGCTGAGCGTACAAAGTTCCTTTCATACTGCGTTTACTCAGCCGTGATCAGTGCGCTTATCTATCCTATAGAAGCTCACTGGATATGGGGCGGCGGCTGGCTGGCTCAGCTCGGCTTCCACGATCTGTCAGGTTCATGTGCTATCCACATGGTTGGCGGTATCTGCGCTCTCATCGGTGCAAAGGTTGTCGGCCCACGTATAGGAAAATTTGTCAAGGTCAAGGACGGAGAGATCAAAGTTAACGCTATTCCCGGCCACAACCTTACTATCGGTGCTCTGGGCGTATTCATCCTCTGGTTCGGCTGGTACGGCTTCAACCCGGCAGCAGCTTCACAGGTCGGACAGCTCGACTCCATATTCCTCACAACAACTATCGCTCCTGCTGTTGCAACAGTAGTGTGCATGATCTTCACATGGCTGAAATACGGCAAGCCTGATGTTTCTATGTGCCTTAACGCATCACTGGCAGGTCTTGTTGGTATTACCGCAGGCTGTGATGTACTTGACGCATTCGGCTCTATCATGTTAGGCATCGTATCAGGATTTCTTGTATGTTTCGGCGTATGGCTTCTTGATTACAAGCTTCACATCGATGATCCGGTTGGCGCAGTCGCAGTACATATGATGAACGGCATATGGGGTACAATTGCAGTCGGACTTTTTGCTACATCATCTGCTCCGGGATACGCTATACAGCTTGAAAGCGGCGGAATCAAAGCAGAGGGACTTTTCTACGGCGGCGGTTTTGAACAGCTTGGTTTACAGCTTCTCGGTTTCGTTTCAGTAGCTGCCTGGGCAGCCGTTAGTATTACAGTTACATTCTTCATTATCAAGAAGATACTCGGACTGAGAGCGTCCGAACAGGAAGAGATCCTCGGTCTGGATATCACAGAGCATGGCCTTATCTCATCTTATGCTGATTTCGCTCCTTCAATGGGTGATATCTCAATGCACGGATACACTAAGGACGATGCAAAGAGCGTCAAGAAAGTCGGTACTCCCGAAGCTCCGAAGGTACCTGTTGATCAGGCGGTCGTTGTTGAGAATTACTCCGCTCCCGCTCCTGACGGCAGACTGAAGATGACTAATATTGTTGTTGTGTTCAAACAGCAGAAACTCCAGCAGTTCATTGAAGCTATGGAATCCATTGATGTTAAGGGTATCACAGTAACGAACGTTCTCGGCTGCGGTATGCAGAACGGTCAGCGCAATTACTACCGTGGTACAACCGTGGAAATGAATTTGCTCCCGAAAGTCAAAGCTGAGATAGCTGTATGCGCCGTTCCGGTAGAAAAAGTCGTTGCAGCTGCAAAGTCAGCTCTCTATACAGGCAACTACGGCGACGGTAAGATGTTCATCTATGATATCGAGAACGTCATAAAGATCCGTACAGGTGAAGAAGGCTATAACGCACTCCATGATTCTGAGGAGTGGGAAAGATCCTAAGCTGATAAGAAGTCAGGAAAGCTGAATATTTCTGCCCGATTTATATCGTCGGCTTTCCTGCTTCTTTCAATATATAATATAGGATTTGTCCGCTGAGAACAAATCCTTAAAAGGGAGAATCAGAAATGTCAAAATTTATTTTCGTAACAGGCGGAGTTGTTTCAGGACTTGGCAAAGGCATTACAGCTGCCTCTCTTGGAAGGCTTCTCAAACAGCGTGGCTATAAGGTGACCATTCAAAAATTCGATCCTTATATCAATGTGGACCCGGGAACTATGTCCCCTTTCCAGCATGGTGAAGTTTTCGTTACCGATGACGGTGCTGAGACTGACCTTGACCTGGGGCACTATGAACGCTTCGTTGATGAGAATCTGTCGGTTCATTCAAATGTTACCACAGGCAAGATCTACTGGAATGTTATCACTAAAGAACGCCGTGGCGATTATCTGGGCGGTACAGTTCAGGTCATCCCCCACATCACAAACGAAATAAAGGACAGAGTCTACAGTGCCGCAAATGAGGCAAATGCTGATATCGTTATAACCGAGATCGGCGGTACTGTCGGAGATATCGAATCCACTCCCTTTCTTGAAGCAATAAGACAGGTAGGCACCGAACAGGGACGTGAAAATGTGTGCTATATACACGTTACACTTGTTCCCTATATTGCCGGTTCGGAGGAACTGAAATCCAAGCCTACACAGCACTCCACCAAGGAACTGCTTTCCATCGGTATACAGCCTGATATAATCGTATGCCGCACGGAAAAGCGAATCCCCGATGATATGGCTGAAAAGATCGCACTGTTCTGTAATATCCGCAAAGAGGATGTAATACAGAATCTTACAGCTCCGTCTCTGTATGAAGTTCCGCTCTGGCTGGAGGATGAAGGTCTTGCACATTCTGTCTGCCGCCATCTCGGCATAGCGGACAATGAACCCGACTTGAACGAATGGACGGAAATGGTACGCCGTGCAGAAAGTGCACACAAAAACGTAACGATCGGTCTGGTCGGCAAATATGTGGAGCTCCACGACGCTTATCTCTCGGTAGCAGAAGCACTCCGTCACGGTGGTATCGTCAACGATGCTGCGGTGGATATAAAGTGGATAGACTCTGAAAACGTCTCCGCTGACAATGCAAAGGAAGTCTTTGCTGACTGTGACGGTATCATCGTACCCGGAGGTTTCGGCCATCGTGGTATCGAAGGAATGATAGAATCTATCAGATACGCCCGTGAAAATAAGGTTCCTTTCTTTGGCATATGTCTCGGTATGCAGATGTCAGTTATCGAATATGCAAGAAATGTATGCGGACTTGATAATGCAAATTCTGCTGAATTCGGTGAAACGCCATACCCCGTCATAGATATCATGGATGAGCAGAGAAACATCGATCAGAAAGGCGGAACTATGCGTCTGGGACTATATCCATGCAAGCTGTCTGAAACTTCAAAATGCCGTAGTATCTACGGAGATGAACTGATATATGAGCGTCACCGCCATCGCTATGAGTTCAACAACGCATACCGTAAAGTACTCACATCAAACGGACTTCTCATAGCTGGTCTTTCGCCTGATGAAAAGCTGGTGGAGATAGTGGAACTTCCCGATCATCCATGGTTTGTGGGAGTCCAGTTCCACCCCGAATTCAAATCAAGACCAAACAAACCGCACAAACTTTTTGCGGATTTTATAAAAGCATCACTTGAAAAATAAGGAGGATAATTATGGAAAAGGTAACAGATTATTTCGGATCAATGGTATTCGATGACAGGATCATGAAAGCCACACTTTCCGAGAAGGTTTACAAATCACTGAAAAGGACTATCGACAGAGGTACTCCTCTTGATATTTCCGTTGCAAATGCTGTAGCTGCCGCAATGAAGGACTGGGCAATCGAGCTTGGTGCTACTCATTACACTCACTGGTTCCAGCCAATGACAGGCGTTACTGCCGAAAAGCACGACAGCTTCATCTCCCCTGCCCCTGATGGACGTGTTATCATGGAATTCTCAGGAAAGGAACTGGTCAAGGGCGAACCTGATGCCTCATCATTCCCATCAGGCGGTCTCCGTGCTACTTTTGAGGCAAGAGGATACACGGCGTGGGATCCTACTTCATACGCTTTTGTCAAGGACGGAACGCTCTATATTCCCACTGCTTTCTGTTCATATACAGGTGAAGCCCTCGATAAGAAAGTTCCGCTTCTTCGCTCAATGGAGGCTATCAACAAGCAGGCTCTGCGAATTTTAAAACTGTTCGGCAATACAAAAGTCAAGAGCATCAAAACATCTGTCGGCCCCGAACAGGAATACTTCCTTGTGGACCGTGAGTTGTGGAAGCAGAGAAAAGACCTGATGATGACAGGACGCACACTTTTCGGTGCTATGCCTCCGAAGGGACAGGAAATGGACGATCACTACTTCGGTTCGATCAAGCCGAGAGTTGCTGAATATATGGCGGATCTTGACCGTGAACTCTGGAAGCTTGGCATCCTTGCAAAGACCAAACATAATGAAGTTGCTCCTGCACAGCATGAGCTTGCACCTATTTATGATACCACTAACATTGCCGCTGATCATAATCAGCTGACTATGGAAGTTATGCAGAAAGTCGCTCTCCGTCATGGTCTTGTCTGCCTCCTTCACGAAAAGCCTTTTGCAGGTGTAAACGGCTCAGGCAAGCACAATAACTGGTCTATCTCCACAGATCAGGGTGAGAATCTTCTCTCCCCCGGCGAGACACCTGCTGAGAACGCTCAGTTCCTGCTGTTTCTTGCAGCTGTTATCAAGGCTGTGGACGATTATCAGGATCTGCTGAGACTTTCCGTAGCTACCGCCGGTAACGACCATCGCCTTGGCGCAAATGAAGCTCCCCCTGCTGTTATCTCTATCTTCCTCGGTGACGAACTGACAGCTGTTCTTGATGCGATCGAGAAGGATGTCCCATACGGCGGAACTGCAAAGGAAAAAATGAAGCTTGGAGTTGACGTGCTTCCGCAGTTCAGCAAGGATACTACCGACCGTAACCGTACTTCCCCGTTTGCTTTCACAGGCAATAAGTTTGAGTTCCGTATGCTTGGCTCATCAAATAGTATCTCCTGTGCTAATATTCATCTTAATGCAGCTGTTGCCGAAGTCCTGAGACAGTTTGCTGATAAGCTTGAACAAGCCAAGGACTTCAATAAATCTCTCCATGATCTCATCCGCAAGACTATCAAGGCGCACAAGCGTATCATCTTCAATGGCAACGGCTATGACGATGCTTGGATCGCTGAGGCTGAAAAGCGTGGCCTTATGAATCTGAAAACGACTGCTGACGCTATGCCTCATATCTGCGATAAGAAGAATGTGGATATGCTCACTTCTCACGGTATCTTCACTGAAGCTGAGATATTCTCACGCCGTGACATCATGCTGGAAAATTACATCAAGACTGTAAATATAGAAGCTGTTACAATGATAGATATGGCCCGCAAGGAAATTATCCCTGCTGTTGCTAAATTCGCAGCTGATACTGCTTCTGCCGTTGCTGTCAAGAAGAGTGTTTCAAAGGCTGCCTGCAAGTATGAAACAAATCTGGTAACACAGCTTTCGGAGCTCATCGATGAAATGGACGAATCAACTTCCGCTCTTGAAAAAGCTGTTGCTGAATTCAGAACTATCGAAGTTATCGTTGACGCTTCCGAATTTATAAGAGACACTGTTCTTCCTGCTATGGATAAACTCAGAGCTTCAGCTGACAAGGCTGAAACTGTAACTGCCGAATCTTACTGGCCCTTCCCTGCTTACGATAAGCTCCTTTTCGGTGTATGATTTTTGTACAGTAATTTCATATCATGAAGCTGTAATTTCAGGGATAAAAACGTATCTTCCCCATGATATCTGCAATTCTGAAACTTTTTGTTGATTTATGAAAATGAATGTGCTATAATAATCAATGACATATTTCATGAGAAAGGATAAATCATTATGAACATGAATTTTAAATGCAAGCTTCCTATCCCTGCGGAAGTCAAGAGCGAATATCCTGTTTCAGAAGAGCTTAATAAGGTAATTGAGGCGAGAAACGAGCAGATCGCTAAGATCATCAGAAGTGAAGACAACAGACTCATGCTTATCATCGGACCTTGTTCTGCTGATAATGAGGACAGCGTTATCGATTACATCAATCGCCTGAGAGAAGTTCAGGAAAAGGTCAAAGACAAGATATTCATTGTCCCACGTATCTACACAAATAAGCCAAGAACCACCGGCAAGGGCTACAAGGGTATGCTCCATCAGCCCGACCCAAGCCAGAAGCCTGATATGTACAAGGGTATCGTCGCAATCCGTAAGATGCACCTCCGTGCTATCCAGGAGACAGGTTTCACCTGCGCTGACGAGATGCTCTATCCTGAGAACCACCGTTACCTTAATGACCTTCTCGGCTATGTTGCTGTGGGCGCCCGTTCAACTGAAAATCAGCAGCACAGACTTACTGCCAGCGGTCTCAATGTTCCTGTTGGTATGAAGAATCCTGTAAGCGGAAGCCTCAACGTTCTTATGAATTCCATCGAAGCTGCTCAGTCAGGCCATACTTTCCTTTACAGAGGCTGGGAGGTCGAGACAAAAGGTAATCCGCTTGCTCACGCTATTCTCAGAGGCTATGAGAACCACCACAGCCAAAGTATGCCTAACTATCATTATGAGACACTTCAGCTTCTCCATACATTCTATGAGACTAAGGGATTCAGCAATCCTGCTGTCATCATCGATACAAACCACTGCAATTCCGGAAAGCATCCTTTCGAGCAGCCACGTATCGTTAACGAAGTTCTCAGCAGCTGCCGATATAATGAAGATATCCGCAAGCTGGTCAAGGGCTTCATGATCGAGAGCTATATCGAAGACGGTTCTCAGAAGATCGATGAGCACATCTATGGCAAGTCGATCACAGATCCATGCCTCGGATGGGAAAAGACCGAGAGGATGATCCTTGATATTGCTGACAAGCTCTGATAAAATCATTTATGAAAGTTGCCGCATTCGTGCGGCAATTTTCTTGCTCTTGAATTTTACCGAGAGTAACATTTTGCTTCTGCTATACAATTAGCAAATTTCATCTATGAAAAAAGCCGCACTTTAGTGGATATTTAACAAATATTAGCGTTTTATTCACTTATTGTTCATTTTTACTTGTATTCTTAATTAAGTTATGCTATAATGAGTTCTGTTCTTTTGTATATGTCTGTACAAATTCTTCTGCTCCTGTTTCGCCGTTGGAGCTGTATTATATTTGTACAGTCTATCAGTTTAGGCAACACCGCACAAAACTTGTGCTGAATATGCGCCGACAGATTTTTCGTCAGATTGTATAGAAATTCCGCAGGCATACTGACGTATGTCAAGGGATTTCTGTGCAAGATGACGGAAAA
>Ga0129307_1001372_pt1 | contig 26338 bp, 20 predicted proteins | sample P1105metagenome_FD_94437 | JGI IMG/M metagenome (GOLD analysis project Ga0129307, IMG submission 94437) | Capybara group fecal microbial communities from Wisconsin, USA - P1105 metagenome | ecosystem: Host-associated > Mammals > Digestive system > Large intestine > Fecal | place: USA: Wisconsin...
CATCACCCGAGTTGACGGCCATGCAGTGCTTGTCAGTGATAATGTCTTGAAACTCATTGGATTAAATGCGAAATCAAAAGTCAAAGGTGGTGATATTATTCTTAAAAAAGGAAAACCTACCGGCATACTGCTCGACAATGCCGCCGACATGGCCAAAGCAGCCATTCCTCAACTAACCAAACAACAGAAAATCAATGCGTTAAAGATAGCACAACGCGATTGTTTCAAGCATGGCCTGACAGGAGTCACCGACGCCGGTCTTGACATCATATCAATTGCTCTGATCGACAGTCTGCAGCAGAAAGGCATTCTGAAGATGAAAGTCAACGCCATGATCAACCCCGATGACGAGACGATGGATTATTTCATGAAGTTTGGAGCAATTGAAAAAGAACGCCTTACGGTGCGTTCAGTAAAAATCTACGCTGACGGTGCCCTTGGCTCACGTGGCGCAAAACTCATAGAACCATATTCTGATGCGCCGGCAACTTCAGGCCTGATTGTCGAAAGTGAGGATTTCTACGACCATGTTTGCGAAAAGGCTTACAACGCCGGCTATCAGGTGTGCTGCCACGCTATCGGCGACGGCGGTGTTAGAATGATTCTCAACGAATATGCCAAGTTTTTGAAAGGCAAAAACGACCTCAGATGGCGCATTGAGCACTCACAAGTCGTTGATTCGCAAGATTTTGCGCTTTACAAAGAATACAGTGTCATTCCATCGATTCAAGCCACACATTGCACCTCCGACATGCCTTGGGCCGAAGAACGTCTCGGCTCAGGACGAATCAAGTTTGCCTACGCATACAAGACCTTGCTCGAGCAAAACAGCTGGCTAATCAACGGCACTGACTTCCCTATCGAGCACGTCTCCCCTCTTAAGACGTTCTATTCGTCAGTGGCTCGTAAACATCTGACTGATAATAAATTAACTCGCGAAGATGCTTTAAGATCAATGACCATCTGGGCTGCGAAAGGCTACTTCGCCGAGCAGCGCAAAGGAAGCATCGAAATCGGCAAAGAGGCAGATTTTGTTATCCTTTCCGATGATATCATGACAATCGAAGATGAAAAAATCCCCGAGGTAAAAGTGGTTAATACCTTTATCAACGGGGAGATGGTGTTTTAGACTTTAGACCTTAGACCTTAGTCTTTAGTCGCTAATGATTATGGTTAAAATAGCTGCTTCAAATCCTCTGTCGTCAAACCATTGAAGTCGCCGGATGACATAAAACCGCCGACCATGTTTTCACGTTTCAGGCCTTTTAACAGCGTCACAAGCTCATCTTTTGAGTGAACCACCTGCAAGTCGGGGCGCTGGAAGCCTTTGATGATGCGCTCGTCGGTCATCATTTCGAGTTTCTTGATGGCTACGGCATGCGGATCGTAGAAAACAACGGCCCGGTCGCAGTTATCCAGACAATGCGCATAATGGTCAATGAATACCTCACTCAAACTGCTGTAAGTGTGCAACTCAAAGACAACCAATAAGTTCTTGTTGGCATACTGTTCTCTCAAAGCTTTCACCGTAGCGAGCACCTTCGATGGAGCGTGAGCGAAATCGCGGAACACTATGTTGCCTTTTTCTTTGTTTTCAAACAGCATTTCAAGCCTTCTTGCCGCTCCCTTGAACGTCTTGATAGCCTCGTAAAACTGTTCGTCGCTGATGCCGACTTGTTTGGCCACATAACGTGCAGCATTGATATTCTTCATGTTATGCTCACCAAAAATCTGCACTTTCTCCTCTTTTCCATTCGGAAGAAGCAAATATGTGTCATCGCCATCAGTTCTGTAAGGGTGAATCTCGTAGCCATAGGTAGGCACAGCTGCATCTTTAGCAATTTTTGCCGCCTCAGCGTCATTGCCATCGTATATCAAGCAACCGCCTTTTTCAATTGTCTTAACAAAGATTCTGAATTGCTCCAGATAGCAGTCAAATGTCGGGAAAACATTCACATGATCCCACCCTATTCCGCTGATAACCGCGATATGCGGATGGTATTTGTGGAACTTCGGCACTCGGTCTATTGGCGAAGTGAGGTATTCATCGCCCTCAATCACCATATATTTAGCTGTCTCACTGAGGCGCACCATCACGTCGAAGCCTTCCAACTGGGCGCCGACCATAAAGTCTGTCTCAATGCCGGCCTGCTTCATCACATGCAGAATCATCGAGGTGATCGTCGTCTTACCGTGACTGCCGCCAATCACGATACGGATCTTGTCTTTGCTTTGTTCATAAAGATATTCCGGATAGGAATAAATCTTAAGTCCAAGTTCCTGGGCGCGAATCAGCTCAGGATTGTCAATGCGGGCATGCATACCCAAAATCACAGCTTCGTAAGTGTTATCAAGCAACTCCGGATGCCAGCCAAACTCTTTGGGCAATATGCCTTCCTTCTCCAAACGTGTACGGGAGGGCTCAAAAATCTCATCGTCCGAGCCGGTAACTTCGTAACCCTTTCTGTGTAAAGCAATTGCGAGATTATGCATCGCACTGCCGCCAACCGCAATAAAATGAACTTTTTTCATGATTTAAATTTTTGCAAATATAGCAAAAAGTCTTTAGTCTTTAGTTTTTAGTCTTTAGTTTTTAAGTTTAGAGATATGTTTATTGAAAAATTCTAATGGCTAATGGCTAATAGCTAATGGCTTTTTATTATTTTTGCAAAAAAATAGTAAAAATTGCTTCTCGATAAGAATCTCATAAAGCATTTCAGCGATTATCTGCGTTTGGAGCAGTCGCTATCGGACAACACCATTGAAGCGTATTGCCATGATGCCGAGCTTCTTATGGAGCATCTCGCTGAATCCGGCCATTCGCTATCTGTGGGCGACATCCGCCACGAAGACTTGGAAAACTTTTTTGCCGAGCTTTACGATATAGGCATAAGCGCATCGTCACAAGCCCGCATACTTTCAGGCATAAAAAGCCTGTACAAATATCTCATCCAGGAAAAGATTTGCGAAGCCGACCCCACCCAACTCGTTAGCTTCCCGACCATGGGGCGCCACATTCCCGAAGTGCTCAGCTACGAAGAGATTGTGAGCATGATTGACTGCATCGACCTGAGCGACCGCTTCGGGCACCGTAACAAGGCCATAATTGAGGTAATGTACGGATGCGGATTGCGTGTTTCGGAAGTGATATCGCTGAATATCAGCGAGATTTATGCCAAGGATGAATTTATCAAAGTGTTTGGCAAAGGCTCAAAAGAAAGGCTTATCCCAATCGGCAAAAAGACTCTCAACGAGTTAATGCTCTACATTCAAGGCGAGCGTATGCATCAGGATATCAATCCGAAATATTCCGACAAGGTGTTCATAAGTGCGCGCGGAACCAGCCTTACGCGTCAAAGTGTTTTTCTATTGGTAAAAAATCTGGCCGAAAAAGCCGGCATCAAAAAAACAATAAGCCCGCACACGCTGCGTCATTCGTTTGCCACCCACCTGCTCGAAGGCGGAGCTGATTTGCGCGCGGTGCAACAGATGCTAGGTCATTCAAGCATCACAACAACCGAAATATATACACATGTTTCAGACGATTACCTGCGTCAGACCATAATGCAGTATCATCCGCGCTGGCATTCCCAGAACACCTCAACCAACTGATTGTTATCGAAATAAAAATCGATATTCAATTCATCAAATGAAACACAGTCGCCGTCCTCTTTGTCTTCGACAAAATCCTCGTAACCGTTTTCTTTCATCAATTCGATAAGCTGATCTTTGTTCAGATCGAATATCTTGGCTCCGAAAAGCACGCTCTCATCGTTGACAGTATAGAAATTGGCAAGCCTTTGGACTGTGTCGCCCTCAAAGTACATTGAAAGGTCAAAATCCTCATAATCAAGCACTATGATATGATTACCGTCGTCGTATGCCGACTCAATTTCCTCTTGGTTGGATGGCTGTCCGAGTGATTCGACGACTTCGTCTATCGACATTCCGAACTGAAAATCGCCATAGCCTTTTAATGGTTCAATGATGTAGTTTTCCATATCTTTTACAGTTTTAAAATTATTCAAATCTTATTGATTTAGATGGCCTTATGTTATTTATCAGCATGGTTGGCAGCAACAGCATAGCCATCCACAGCAACAAAGTGCCGATGTTGAGCGCCAAGATATACCAAACATTCAGCTCGATCGGCACTGCCGACAGATAATATGACTCCGACGAAAGCGAAATAATGTCGGTATATTTCTGGATTAAGCACAAACCAAGCCCTATGACATTTCCGATCGTCATTCCTATCAACAAAATCTTGCAAGAATGCTTCATGAATATCTTTCTGATAAAGGCGTTGTCGGCGCCCATCGACTTGAGCAATCCAATGGTTGAAGTCCGCTCAAGGATGATTATCAGCAACATACTGATAATTGTAATGCCGGCTACCAGCAGCATCAAGCTGATTATAATCAGCACATTCATATCCTGCAGCTCGAGCCAATCGAATATCTGCGGATACGACTCCATAGCTGTATACGACACCAGTTGAGTTGGGATGCCATAATAAATCTGCTGGTTGTATTCGTTGATAAGCTGCTCATTATCAACCCAAATCTCCAAATGGCCTATCTCGTCTTCGCCCCAGTTGTTCAGGCGTCTGATCTGATCCAAATCGCAGTAAACGAAGCGCTCATCGCATTCCGACAAGCCAGTTTCGTAAATGCCTTTCACATTGAATTTGCGGCCTCTGGTCTTCATCTCAGGATCGACAAACCAAATTCTCACCTCGTCGCCAACCTTAAGATTCATTTTCAGAGCAATGATTTTTGAAATCACGACATCAGTCGACCGCTCGTTTTTCAGGTATCGCGGCGTTTGCCCGTCTAAAAGATAAGAATCTATGTAGTTCCAATTGTAATCCTGATCGACACCCTTGAGCACCACAGCCTGAATTTCCTCGTCGGTCTTGATGATGCCGGCTTTGTTGGCCGTTTTCTGAATCGCAGTGATAAAAGGCTTGTTCAGGCGGGCATCCAGCACACTGTCGTAAACGAAAGGCTTTTCTTCAATCGACTCGTTTTGGTTGAGCGCCTGAATATGTATCGGAGCGACAAAACCTATCACCTTGTCTTTAATCTGATTCTTGAAACCCACAACAATTGCTATGGAAGCCAGCATTATGGCCATGCCAAGCGCCACGCTGATCACAGCCAAGCGCATCACTGTCGAAGAAAGGTTTTCCTTCGACAACGAAAAAATTCTTTTCGATATAAAGCTGGCCGCGTTCATTTTTTTCTTATCATTGCAAAAATAAATAATTATCGGTTATGATAAGGAAATTTTTGGCATTATTTCTGCCGTTGTTATATATATCACTCAGTATCAGCGCTCAAGACACCGACACAATAAAGCTTCTTGATGCTAAAGACGCCATAACAGGCGCCACAAGGATGGAGTTGTATCTGCCTTTGTTGCAAAACAAAGCAGTAGCAGTGGTAGCCAATCAAAGCAGTATCATGGACAACGGCACACATCTGATCGACACCTTGCTGTCACACCATATTAATATTATGAAGATTTTCACGCCCGAACACGGCTTCCGCGGCACTGCCGAGGCTGGAGCTTACGTAGCGTCGGGTGTGGATGAAAAAACCGGATTGTCGATAGTTTCGCTTTACGGCAAGAACAAAAAACCTACCGCAGAGCAACTGCAAGGCATTGATATTCTGTTGTTTGACCTGCAAGATGTCGGTTGCCGGTTCTACACCTACATCTCCACCATGACATACGTGATGCAAGCCGCCGCCCAAAACAATATTCCCGTCATTGTACTTGACAGGCCCAATCCTAACGGTTTTTATGTTGACGGCCCGGTGCTGGAGCCCGAGAACTCATCGTTTGTTGGGCTGCATCAGGTGCCTATAGTCTACGGTCTGACAATCGGCGAATACGCCATGATGGTCAACGGCGAACATTGGCTAGGCGACAGCTTGGAATGCAAACTGGCGGTAATTCCTCTGGGCAGCTACGACCGCAATGCCATCTATCGCCTGCCGGTCAAGCCGTCGCCCAACCTACCCAACTGGGAAGCTGTTTACCTCTACCCTTCATTGTGCTTGTTCGAAGGCACCGATGTAAGCGTGGGCCGCGGCACAAAAAGCCCGTTCCAGATTTACGCGCATCCCATGCTGAACGACACTGTCAACTTGCTGGAATACGCTCATAATTATCGCGTAAACGATAATAAAATCAACCTTTCCTGGATTATCGACACACGCCGGAAAGCCGCGGCCGACGAAAAATTCTTCAACAATTATTTCATAAAATTGGTTGGCGTTGCCGACTTGCAACAAAAAATCAATTCCGGAATGTCGGAGGATGAAATTCGTTCATCGTGGCAGACCGGAATTGACAATTATCTGCAAATCAGAGAAAAATATCTGATTTATTAGTACATTCTCTTACCCGGATACACTTCGAGAGCTTTTCCGAGAATCATCATGGCATCGCGAAGGTCGTCGCAGTTGAGGCAGTAGCTCAAGCGCACTTCCTGACGGCCCAAACCGATTGTTGAATAGAATCCGCTTGCCGGTGCCAACATCACTGTCTTGCCTTCATAGCTGAAGTCGGTGAGCATCCACTTGCAGAACTTGTCGGAATCGTCGATTGGCAGATGTGCCACGATGTAGAAAGCTCCTTTTGGTGTCGGGCAATATGCTCCAGGAATCTTGTTGATACCCTCAACACAAACGTCACGACGTTTCACGTATTCAGCCACGATAGCGTCGAAGTATGAAACTGGGGTGTCAAGAGCTGCTTCACCGGCCACCTGACCGTATGTCGGAGGCGACAGACGAGCCTGAGCGAACTTCATTGCTGTGTTGATGACCTCGCGGTTGCGTGTCACCATACGACCCACGCGGATACCGCATGCGCTGAAACGCTTTGACACTGAATCGATCAAGATGACGTTATCGTCAACACCCTTAAGGCTCATCGCTGAATGATGGACTGATCCGTCATAGCAGAACTCACGGTACACCTCGTCAGAAATCAAATAAAGGTCATATTTCAGGATGATTTGGCGCAGACGCTCCATTTCCTCTTCTGAATAAAGGTAACCTGTCGGGTTGTTAGGGTTACAAATCAAAATAGCCTTTGTGTGCTCGGTGATAGCCTTCTCAAAGTCCTCGATTGGCGGCAATGCGAAGCCGTTGCTGATCTCAGAATAGATTGGACGCACGCGAACTCCCGCTGTCTGAGCAAAGCCGTTGTAGTTGGCGTAGAACGGTTCCGGGATGACGATTTCATCGTCCGGGTCCATGATTGTCTGGAATGCGATCGACAAAGCCTCCGAAGCGCCGTTTGTCACGATGATATCATCCGGAGTTACTTTTATGCCAAGTCTGTCATAATATTCGCAGAGTTTCTTTCTGTATGAAAGAGTACCTGCTGAATGGGTATATTTAATAACTTTTTCGTCGTAATTCTTAACAGCTTCAAGTGCATATGGAGTTGTCGCGATATCAGGTTGACCGATATTCAGATGATAGACATGAATACCTCTTGCTTTTGCTTCGTCGGCGAATGGAACGAGCTTTCTGATTGGTGAGGCCGGCATGAACAGGCCTTTTTTAGAAATTTTAGGCATATGTGATAAATGTTTAATTCTCTTTATTTACTGGGGTTCCGATAGTTTCCAGCTTCATTGGCATGGCCTCGGTTGGCTGTCCAAGCACTGTTCCTTTGATGCGGAGCTTGATTTCCTTGTTGACCACTGCGTTTGAAAACACTGTGACGTATTTGTTGAAGCTGCCGGAGCGGTCGGTATTTTTGTAGGTCACCTTTATAACATTTGATTCACCCGGCAAAATCGGCTGTTTTGGCCACTCAGGCACTGTGCAGCCGCATGATGACTTGGGTTGGGTAAGAATAAGCGGCTCGTTGCCTGTATTGACAAACACAAACTCGTATGAGCCGTTGCCCTTAAACTCGATATTGCCGAAATCATGAAGTGTTTCCTTGAATGTGATTTCCGGACCGTCTTGTTTCTCAACAGTTTCGTTCTCGCTTTGAGCGAAAGCCATAGTGCACATAACAAACAGTGCGCTGATTAAAACCAATAACTTTTTCATTTTATATTCGATAATTTTAATTCCAACCTGCAAAGATACAAATATTAATTAAATCTGTCGAGAAAAATTTATTTTTAAAAATTTTCAAAAAAATGTTGCGGATATTGAAAAATAGTGTAATTTTGCGCTCCGAAAACGGCGGGGTAGCTCAGTTGGTTAGAGCGTCGGATTCATAACCCGGAGGTCATGAGTTCAATTCTCATCCCCGCTACTGAAAAAAGGACATCTGCGATGTCCTTTTTTAGTTTTTAGTCGTTAGTCTTTAGAATTTTTAGAAGTTTTTAAATAACCATTAGACTAAAGACTATTCTGTCTTCTACTTTCTCCCAATCACCTTCTTCACAGCCTCCACGATATCCGGTGTATCGAGATGATAGTGTTTCAGCAATTCATCTGGTGTGCCGCTCTGACCGAAGACGTCGTTGACGGCAACCATTTCCATAGGGCGAGGATTGTTCAAAGCCAACACTTGTGCTATGCTGTCGCCCAGACCGCCGTTGCGCATGTGCTCCTCAGCCGTCACGACACAACCGGTCTTTGCCACCGACTTCAGCACTGCCTCGACATCCAACGGTTTGATAGTATGGATGTTGATTAGCTCGGCCTTGATTCCCATCTCTTTCAAAATCGGGAGAGCCTCGATGGCTTTCCATACGAGATGACCGCAAGCGAAGATGGAAACATCAGTGCCTTCCTCAATCATCTGAGCCTTTCCGATGACAAACGGCTCGTCAGCCGGTGTGAAGTTAGCCACTTTCGGACGACCGAAACGCAGGTAAACCGGGCCGTCATGCTCGGCAGCGGCGATAGTAGCAGCCTTGGTCTGGTTGTAGTCGCACGGCACCAAAACCGTCATATTAGGCAACATTTTCATCATACCCACATCCTCCAGAGTCTGGTGTGTAGCGCCGTCCTCGCCAAGGGTTACGCCTGCATGTGAAGCGCAAACCTTCACGTTTTTATTGGAATATGCCACAACCATACGAATCTGGTCGTACACGCGGGCCGATGAGAAGTTGGCGAAAGTGCCTGTAAACGGGACATATCCGCCGTTGGCCAATCCGGCCGCAATGCCAATCATATTGGCTTCGGCAATACCAACCTGGAAAAATCTTTCAGGGAATTCTTTCTTGAAGTCGCCCATCTTGACCGATCCGGTAAGGTCGGCTGTGAGAGCCACCACCTTAGGGTTGCGTTTTCCGGCTTCAACCAATCCGTCGCCGAAACCGCTTCTTGTATCTTTATAGTTCTGAACTTCTATTTTCATATCAATAATCTCCTAATGTTTCTTTTAACTGACTCAAAGCATTTGCCGCCTGCTCATCATTTGGAGGCGTGCCGTGCCATTTGTGAGTTCCCATCATAAAATCAACTCCCATGCCCATTTCGGTGTGAGCCAGAATGATTTGAGCGAAGCCCTGATGCGCGTTTTCGCGTGCCTCGTTCAGAATATCGACCATCTCCTGCATATCGTTGCCGTCGCATTCGTACACCTTCCAACCGAAAGCCTCATATTTTGCGCGCAGGTTGCCCAAGCTCATCACATCGTCGGTAGAACCATCGATCTGTTTCTTGTTGTAATCGATGATAGCCACAAGATTGTCGACATTTTTCACAGGAGCGTACATGGCGGCTTCCCAAATCTGGCCTTCCTCCTGTTCGCCATCGCCCATCAGACAAAACACCAAGCTGTTGTCACCGCTGAGTTTCTTGGCTTGTGCGGCACCTATTGCCACCGACAGGCCTTGTCCTAGTGAGCCGCTGGCCATTCTAATGCCCGGCAAGCCCTCGACCGGTGTGGGATGTCCTTGCAGACGTGTGCCCAAGCGGCGGAACGAGGCGAGCTCCGATACCGGGAAGTATCCGCGGCGAGCGAGGATGCTGTACAGCATAGGGCTGATGTGGCCGTTGGAGAGGAAAAACATATCCTCACCTGCCCCGTCCATGCGGAAATTCTTCGGATCGATGTGCATCTGGTCGAAATAGAGAGCCGTCACTATATCGGTGGCGCCGAGCGAGCCGCCCGGATGTCCCGACTGACAAGCATGAACCATTCTGATAATATCGCGTCTCACCTGCGACGTGATATTCTTTAATTCATTGATAGTCATGATATTATCAAAGTATTTTGTGATGTAAGTTTTCTTGTGCAAATTTAAAAGATTTTTTTTACCCGACAAATATTTTTAATAATTTTGTATAAATTAATTTTTGTATGCAAAACAAGAAAGACAGCAAAGCTAAAGATTTGGTTTTCAAGGTGTTGGAAGCAAGTGAACTAATGCCTTTCATTATGGACAGGATGAGTGGCATCAGCCGCAGCAAAGCCAAAAACATTCTCACTGGCGGCTCAGTGGCTGTGGACAACAAAACTGTTACTCAATATAATTTTCAACTCGCACCAGGCATGGAAGTCAGGATTGGAAAGAATCATAAAATCAATCATCTTGACAACCAATGGGTTAAAATTGTTTATGAAGACCAATATCTCTTTGTTGTTGAAAAGAAAGCCGGCATCATCTGTCATTCACCCAACCCCGACGACGTGACAGTGCAAAGCATACTGAATCAATATCTTGAAGCCAACCATCAGAAATGTCATGCTCACACCATACACCGTCTTGACCGCGACACTTCGGGATTGTTGTTGTTTGCAAAAGACAAAAAGGTGGCGCTGAAATTTGAGGAAGATTGGAAAAAAACCGTTTACGATCGCCGCTATGTGGCTTTGGTGCACGGCGAAATGCGTAAAAAAGAAGGCACCATAAGCTCGTGGCTGAAAGACAACGCCCAGTTTGTCACCTACTCGAGCAAGTTTGACAACGGCGGCAAGTTCGCCACCACACACTATAAATTAATAAAGGTGTCGGATGGCTACTCGCTTGTTGAGCTCACTTTGGACACAGGCCGCAAGAACCAGATTCGCGTTCACCTGCAGGACATCGGTTTCCCGGTGGTTGGCGACCCTAAATACGGCGACGGCGACGATAAAATCGGCCGCCTGGGTCTTCACGCCTACAAGCTTTGCTTCATCCACCCCATCACCGGAGAGGATTTGAAGTTCGAGACCGAATTCCCGGCATCGTTCAGGTTGTAACGAAGAACAATTTCACACTTCGTTTTCTATTTATTACATTTAAAAATATTTTTCAAAAGTAGCTGCGTTTACTAAAAAATGTTGAGATTGATTCGTCGGCAAGAGAAGATATCGAACCACGACACCATGCAATAACAATCTGGAGCCTTCGACAGCGAATTCCATCACGTCTACCAGCACCGGATTTCAGGCGGTTCGCGACCGCTCGTTTTCGTTTGGCACCTCTATCGCCAAACACGACATGAACATGTTTACTACGACGACATCCATCTATCATACTAAGCTAAGGAACAAGGACGAGGCGGAAGCCCAGATTGGGGAACCTGCTGTCTGGGGGGTTGTTGCGCCGACTCGACACTCGGCAGCCCCTCGCGTTGTAGCTCCAACAGCCTCCACGGTTCACGCGGTAAGAGCCCGATGAAGGCCCCGTAGGGTTGGTCTGATTGCCGCTGCTGTAACTTCCATACCCGTCCTGGCACCACTCCCAAACGTTGCCGCTCATGTCATATATTCCCAACTCGTTTGGCGCCTTTGTACCAACCTGATGGGTTTTTGAACCACTGTTGCTTGTGTACCAAGCCACATTGTCAATGCTGTTACTGCCGCTGTATTTATAGCCGTTGCTCTTGTTTCCGCCACGCGCTACATATTCCCATTCGGCTTCGGTCGGCAAACGGAAGTTGGCTCCAGTCTTCTGATTTAGTTTTGTTATGAATTCCTGCACATCATTCCAACTCACACTCTCCACCGGCAATTTATCACCTTTCCAATTTGAAGGATTCTTGCCCATCACCGCCTGCCACAATTCCTGTGTAACCTCGAATTTTCCGATGCAGTAATCACTCAATGTAACACTGTGCGCTGGTTTTTCGTCATTATAACAATCACTCCCTTGTTCAGAAGTGCAGCCCATTGTAAATGTGCCTCCTTTAACTGCAACCATTTCAAACGAAACGCCGTTTACGGTGAAAGTGCGGTTGCCAGATGCCGTCGTTGTGCTTGTTCCGCTGGCCGTACCGCTCGTTGTCACCGGCGTCGTCGGCACCGGCTGCTGAGGAGCGTTTTTATCTTCAACCAATTTCACATTTGCAAGCTGCGTATTCTCCTCCTCGTCGGCCTTTATCGTCACCACCTTCACGTATGGCTCGTAGCCGCTTTTCTTCAGCTCCACCCTCCTGCGGCCGAACTCTATCATCTCCGACAGATAGGGCGTAGTCCCGACCTTCTTGCCATCGATATAAATCTCAGCCCCGCTTGGTTCGGTTTTTATGGTTATATACCCAAAATTTGGCTCAAGTTCAATATCTATCTGCCTATCCTCTCTCTCTTCGAAATAAACCAGTCCTTCTTTAGGCCAATAGTTATCGCATTGCACCTTGTATCTATGCTCCGCGCCCAACGACACCGCTTTGCTGGCGTATCCTGCTCCAATTTTTTCATTATCAACGTATATATCCGCATTTTTCGGATTCGTTCGTATCACCAAGGTCGCCGTCTCCATCCCCAGCACCAACTCGTAGACAGCTTTCGCCTCAAGCTTATTGGGGAGTTTGAACTCATACTCTCCCATGTATTTTATAATAATCGAGCCTTGGCAATTTGAGCCCAGATACCACCACCACTCGCCATTCTTATGCTTTTGAACAATCATCTCAACGCCTCGGGTATAACAGCTGAAGTCGAGCATAGTTTTCTCGCTGAAGCCCTGTGCCTTCACCCTCACCAACGCAGCCTTGTTGCCATCCAAATCAGTATCACGGCCAACCTCGTCTTTCAACGCCTTCAAGTCAACTATCTCATTGGGGAGCTTGTGAAAATTCACCATCTTTAGCGGCGAGCTCTGAGCAAACGCTGACATCACAGTGAAAAATAAAGACAAAAAAAGAAAAAACCTCTTCATACTTTGCTAATTTCAAATCAATTTGCAAAAATACCACATTATTTTTTGAAAAACAAATTAAAAGTCGTATCTTTGCCGTGATAAAATATCTAATCTTTAAATCTTTAAATTATGACTATTTGGCAAATTTGGCTATTGATTGCAGCGGTTTTCGTGGTGATTGAAATATTCACCAGCGGATTCGCGGTAGCTTGTTTCTCGGTTGGCTGCGTGTTCGGCGCCATACTGGCGGCTTTAGAACTGTCGCTCACCTGGCAGGTTGTGGCCTTCGCCATCGGCACCTTCCTGGCATTTCTGTTTATCCGTCCTTTCGTGATGAAAATAATCGACCGAAAGACCAACGACAATGGAGTTAAAACCAACATGGACAATATCGTTGGCAAAACAGCCGTGGTCACAGAGAGCATCGAGGAAGGCGGCTACGGTCGCATCAAGATTGACGGCGACGACTGGAAAGCGCAAACAGCAGACGGCTCGGCTGTCGACAAAGGCGCAAAAGTGACCATCGTTTCTTATGAAAGTATAATATTAACCGTTAAAAAACAGTAATTATGATCTACGTAGTAATCGTCATCGCAGCGATAGTTGTAATCTTCGCATTGGCAGGACTGAAAGTTGTTCCTCAGTCGGAAACCAGAGTAATTGAACGCCTCGGCAAGTTCCACAAAGTGCTTCCGGCAGGCTTGAATATCATATGGCCCATCATCGACCGCCCTAAAATCATCATCACCCGCCGTGTGGTGGAAGGCTATCAGGGCCGTCAGGTGGTCAGGATGAGCGAGACCGCCAAAATCGACCTGCGCGAACAGGTGTACGATTTCCCGAAACAGAACGTGATCACCAAGGATAACGTCACCACCGAAATCAATGCCCTGCTGTATTTCCAGATTGTCGACCCGGTGAAGTCGGTGTACGAAATCGACAACCTGCCAAACGCCATCGAGAAGCTCACACAAACCACGCTTCGTAACGTGATTGGCGAGCTTGAACTCGACGAAACCCTCACCTCGCGTGACACCATCAACGCCAAGCTGCGCGCCGTGTTGGACGATGCCACCAACAAATGGGGCGTCAAGGTGAACCGCGTTGAGCTGCAAGACATCACACCTCCCGAAACAGTGCGTCAGGCCATGGAAAAGCAGATGCAGGCCGAGCGTAACCGTCGTGCCGAAATCCTTAAGGCTGAAGGCGAGAAACAGTCGGCAATCCTGAATTCCGAAGGTGAAAAGACATCGGCCATCAACAAAGCCGAAGCCGTGAAGCAATCGACATTGCTCGAAGCCGAAGGTGTGGCTAAAGCAAAAATCATGCAGGCCGAAGCCGAAGCTAAAGCCATACAGCTTGTTGCCGACTCCATCAAGGCCACCAAAACCGACCCCGCAACTTATCTGCTTGCCACCAAGTACATCGAGACTTTGAAGGAAATGACCAGCGGTCAAGATAACAAGACAGTTTACATTCCATACGAAGCAACCAACTTGCTTGGAAGCATCGGAGGTATTAAAGAGATTTTCAAATAGTATTGACGTTTTAAAGACGGAAAACTATGCAAGGCATCACGAATGTGAAGCCGTAAGGATTCACCCTGAAGTGAAGCTTTGCATAGTTTGGAGTCATCTTGAATAGTTTAGAGTTTAGAGTGTAGAGTTGAGAGTAGTTGAAAAAGTTTAAAGTTGAAGAGTTTATAAAGTGTAAGAGTTTTAAGTATTGAAGTTTAAAAAGACGGAAAACTATGCGAAAGCATCACGAATGTGAGGCCTCAAGGACTCACCCCTGAAGTGAGGCTTCGCATAGTTTGGAGTCGATTTAAAATGTTTATAGGTTATAGCTTATAGGTTATTGAAGTTTAATGGTTTAAAGTATTGAAGTTTAAAAAGACGGAAAACTATGCGAAAGCATCACGAATGTGAGGCCTCAAGGACTCACCCCTGAAGTGAGGCTTTGCATAGTTTGGAGTCATCTTGAATAGTTTAGAGTTTAGAGTGTAGAGTTGAGAGTAGTTGAATAAGTTTAAAGTTGAAGAGTTTAATAGTGTAAAAATTTTAGGTTGTTAATTTTATGACAGAGATAAATCACGAATTATCGGAACGGCAGAAAAAGGTGGTCGACAAGCTTAATGAGTTGGGGATTCCATTCAAATTGATATTTCATCCGGCGCTTCCGACTATCGAAGACGCGCTGCAGTATTGGGGCAAATTCGAGTGGACACATTGCAAGAACCTCTTCTTCCGCAATCACAAAGGCAACCGCCACTATCTGGTGATTTTCGACTGTATGCAGCAGCTTGCCATACACGATTTGGAGCACCGCCTCAAGCAAGGCAAACTCAGCTTCGCCTCCGAAGCCCGCATGGATAAATACCTTGGGCTGAAACCCGGCAGTGTCTCGCCTTTCGGCATCATCAACGACGAGGAGCATCATGTGTATCTCTACCTCGACAAAAACCTTCTCGACCGCGAGTACATCAGCTTCCACCCTAACGACAACACCGGAACCTGCGTAATCAAAACCAAGGATTTGATCAAGTTTTTGGATGCCATGGGCAACGGATACGAGTTCATAGAATTGTATTAGTGTGTGGTAGAATGGTTATAGGTTATTGGTTATTGAGATTTGGTTTAGAGTAGTTTTAATGATTAGAGTTAAAAGTTGTTAGAGATTAAGAAAAAATTTGTATCTTTGCAGCAAATTTCAAAAAGTATTTTATGGATTATTTTCGACGTGTAAAGCCTTGTGTTGAATCAGAAATTGGAAAATTAGACTATGTCATATTGCATGCTCCGGGACCGGAAATCGAGCATATGACTCCTGAAAACGCCCACAAATTCCTTTTTAGCGACATCTTAAACTACCATGAAGCTATGGCCAACTACCGCGACTTCGAGGGGAGCCTGCGCAAAGTGACCAATGTTTTGACATTCAAGGATTTGTTGATTGACGTATTAAAAAAAGAAGACATTAAGCAAGATCTCTTGACCAGAATTCTGGAACGCGAGAATCTGCAATATCTGAAAGAGTTGCTTGACGGCTTCGATGCCGAGCATCTGGCCACAGCGCTTATCGAGGGCTACGAGAACGACAATTTCAAAGAGCGTTACCTGCTGCCTCCAATACCGAACCTGTTCTTTATGCGCGATGCCGCCATCACAATGTACAACAATGTGATAATCAGCAAGATGGCAACCGATGTACGTGATCGTGAGACCATTATTTGGGATGCCATTTTCAAACACTCATCGATTATCGACGTTGAGGCCTTCAGCCCGATAGCCCGTTACAGCATGAACGGCAAAGGCAGCATCGAAGGCGGTGATGTTGAGATAGCCCGTCACGACATTATTCTGAGTGGCTGCGGCTCACGCACAAGCCGTGAAGGCATCGACGCCATGCTTGAGCATCTGCGCAGTCTGGGTGGCCAGCGTCACCTCATCATGCAGGAGCTTCCATTCGAACCGGAATCATTCATTCACCTCGACATGGTGTTCACTCTGCTCGACAAGGATCGTTGCATGGCATACAAACCAGTCATCATGAGCGGAGCATACAAGACCGTTCATTATGAAGTAAATGGTCACGAATACACCAAAGTGACCGAGGAAAAGAACCTCGTCGAAGCGTTGAACAACCTTGGAATGAATCTGGAGCCGGTGTTCTGCGGCGGCGGCGACGACTACGCCGGACCTCGCGAGCAGTGGCACAGCGGAGCCAACTTCTTCGCTTTCGCTCCTGGAAAGGTTTTGGGCTACGCCAGAAACTACAACACCATAGAGGCTTTAAGCAAAAACGGATTCGAAGTGCTGAAAGCAGCTGACGTGGCATCAGGCAAGCTCAACCCGAACGATTACAAACGCTGCGTGGTGGCGTTCGAAGGCAACGAGCTGTGCCGTGGCGGCGGTGGCGCACGATGCATGACGATGCCGCTTCTTAGAGAGAAAGTTTAGACCTTAGACTTTAGACCTTAGACTTTAGACTTTAGACCTTAGACTTTAGACTTTAGACCTTAGACCTTAGACCTTAGACCTTAGATAAAAAAAGACTGGAGCTGGGCTCCAGTCTTTTTTTATTCGGTCGCCGACTCCAGCTTCTTCATCATCGAGAACATGAAGACTGCTGATATCACGCAGAGGATTATCAAAACGCCCCAAATCATTACCAACGACAAACCGGTGTTCCAGATTGAGCTGATAACCGAGGTAAGATAGTTGCCGATAGCCGTTGCGCCAAACCAGAGTCCCATCATCAAGCCTTTCAGCTTTGGAGGAGCCACCTTCGACACAAACGATATTCCCATCGGGCTGAGCAACAGCTCACCGAAAGTCAGCACTAAATATGTGGAAATCAGCCAGTTGGGAGACACCAAAACGCTACTCACGCCGCCTGTCTCAGACAGCTCTTTAGGCGAAGGAAGCCCCATTGAGGCTGCTGCCATAACGCAGTAACCCAAAGCGGCCACAAGCATACCAAGAGCTATTTTGCGCGGAGCCGACGGCTCTTTGCCTTTCTTGGCCAAAGCCCCGAAGAGTGCCATTGAAACCGGCGTCAATGCCACCACAAAGAACGGATTGAAATGCTGGAAAATCTGTGGAAGAAGGTTGACCTGCTCTTCCACATTTGCAGCCTTGTACCATACGCCGGCAGCACATGCGGCAAGCAAAAGCCCCGATAAGGTCTTGCCTTTTTTGGTATCGCTTTGAAACACTCCGAACAAAGCATAAACACCAACGGCAATCATGGCCAGCGTGAACACGTCAAAGCCTATTCTGGTCCAACCCGTAGCCACCGACGAAGTGTAGTCGCGGGCGAAGTATGTCAGCGTCAGGCCAGCCTGCTGGAATGCCATCCAGAAGAAGATAACCACTGCAAACACCAGGCACAGTGCCACGATACGGTCTTTGGTCTGCTTAGGTGTAAGCTCAACCACAGACTCTTCATGTTTCTGCTCACCCTTGCGCACGTCGACATGCTTGAACAGCCTGCGGAAGCCAAAGTAGATTGCGATTGAGAGTATCAACGAGATGCATGCTATGCCGAAGCCGTAGCTGTAAGCCTCTGACAATGAGTTGATATAATTGGTGCAGAAGGCTGTCATATCGCCGCTGAAGCTACTCTGAGCCGATGCCAAAGTTTCCAGACGTGTCATTCCGTCGGATGTGATAGTGCCGTCGAGGAATTGGTGCGCCAGCGACGGGATATTGGCGTCGTAGCTCAAGCCGCTCTTGCCCAGGAAGAGGTTGGTGACTGCCGTGGCAGTGGTCGGAGCGAACATCGAGCCGATGTTGATTGCCATGTAAAACAAACTGAATCCGCCGTCACGCTTGGCAGCGTACTTGGCATCGTCGTAAAGATTGCCGACCATCACCTGCAGATTGCCCTTGAACAAGCCTGTTCCGACAGCAATACAAAGCAAAGCGATAATCATCATCGTGAATGCCATACTTCCTCCGGCTTCTTTCTGGGCAAACAGCAACAGATAGCCGGCAAACATCACCAGAATACCGGTAACCACAGTCTTGCCGTAGCCCCAGAACTTATCGGCGATGAAACCGCCAAGAATAGGCATGAAATAAACGGCAGCCAGGAAGATACCGTAAAATTGTCCGGCCGCGCGTGCGGTCAGACCAAATTTTGCCTGCAGAAACAAAACGAAAATCGCAAGCATAGTGTAATAGCCAAAACGCTCGCCGGTGTTGGCCAGCGCGAGGGCATACAATCCTTTAGGATGACCTTTAAACATAGTTTTATTTATTTTTTGTTATCAATTCTCACTTCATCAATCATAATCCAGGCTTTCTGTCCCGCGTATGGATGGTTGTCAGGCAGAGTGCCCGCATTTCTGACCAGCACCCTTATAAACTTCACTCCCTTAGCGGATATTCTGGCCCTTGCCTCGCCTCTTATTCCTTCAGCATCTTCGTATAATGGCATCTCGGCAATGACAGGCATGCTGAAATCGGTGCCGTTAGTTGAAACTGTAACTATAATCTGCATCGGGCAAAGCACCCACTGGTCGGGAGCGATGGCAAAGCCAACAAAAACCTTCTCGACATCAGTCTTCTCAGTCAGCTCGATGGTGGCATCCATGTCGCCGCCGTTAAAGCCCAGCCAACCTTCTTTCCAATTACCGACAACGCCACGTTTGTTATCCATCAGAACAATCTCCTTGTTGGCCGAATAGTTGTCGGCCGGCCCTTTTGCGAAAGTGGTGTTGGCGATAATCATACGCTCGAAACGCCTGGCCGCCGTAAACGAAGGCAATGCCTCATCCACAAAAGCCTTTGCCTTGACAGTCACCGATTTATTAATTGTGAAAGGCTTTTTATAAAGATTTGATTTTTCGGTTGGCTCACTGCCGTCGAGAGTGTAACGTATCTCGGCATCGTCCGAAGCTGTCAGCGTCACCTTCATCTGATGGTTGAAGACATCGGAATCGGTAGTGATTACAGGCATAGCCGATTGTTTTGCCATGTCGAAGGCATTCTGTTGATAAAGCTTTTCGGGCGTGATTTCCTTGCCGCTGAACGGTCTCATGCGGAAGGTGTACTGATAGATGCCGTTCTTGACAAGATATTTGTCGAGGGCGTCAGGGCCGCATGTGGCAGTACCCAACGGAGCTTGCTTACAGTCGATGTTCACCGTCCAATAGCCTGCAGGTTGAATCTGGTTGATACGTTCAGCCTTGGTAAGTTCTTTATCGTCGTATTGGTAAATGCTGAAATTGAGATGCTCTTTGCCACTGATAAACAATCCGTTGCCGGCTTCGTTAGTGATGGCAGCCCAGCGCACGTCGGTGCGGTTGCCGCTTTCCTGAGGCTCTTCGTGCATCTCAAAGAAGTCGGCGGCATCTCTTTCGTACAATCCCACCCTGCCGGCCAACGACCTGTCGGGGTAGTTTTCAGTGTCTTTGCCGAAATATTTCACCTTGTCGTATCGCATCGACAGCGCCATCTGTGTGCCGATTTTAGGGAATGTGGTCACCCTGTCGGTCGGCTGCACGTTGAGCGTCACCGTCACGTCGCCGTCGCCATCCACTTCGTAGAGATTGCCAGTGCGCAACACCACCTCGTCTTTATCCATAAACTCCAAGCCGACCATGACGGCGACGTGACTTTCGTCAATGCGAATCACCTGGAAAGTCTTATTCTTTCCAATAGTCAGATTGTCAAGCCCGGCTACTTCCCATCTGCGTCGGCCATTGCCGTCGACATCGTCGTTGAGCGTAGGAGCGCGCCAGAAATTAGGCTTAAGCGGGCTGAGCAGATACTCCTGTCCGTAATATGCCATCGAAGTCGGAACTCCTTCGCTTCTGTCAATCTTGAAACGGAAATTGTCGTTACTGAGAATTATGGCGTCGTCGGTTTCGGTAATGTCGAGCTTGGCGACATTATCCAAAGGTTTCGGGCTAACCACCGGAACATCAAACTGAATCTGATCGTAAGCCACTTCATATCCTGCGGCTATTAAATCGTTGCCTTCCTTAAGCCTGAACGAGAAGTTGATGAAAAACTCAAGGTTGGGTGTCTCGGTAAACAGCAGCGACTCAGGCATCGGAATGTAAACAGTCTGTGCCTCACCTGCCTTGCAATCAATCTCCATCTCGCCCGTCATCAAAGTTTTCTCATTTGAGAGCACCTCGTACTGGCAGACGAAATCGCTGAGATTGCGGAATATGTAATGATTTTCAATCGAGAAGAATCCGTTCACCGCATTCACAGGCACCACCTTAATGTTCTGATAGGCTTTCTTCACCTCGTCCATGTGATGATGAGGTATGCGGTCGCCAGTTACCAAGCCGTTGACACAGAAGCTGTCATCGTTGCCACAGCCTGGAATGTCGCCCAGGTCGCCGCCTGCTGCATACCATTTAGCACCTGTCTTTTCGTCGTATTTCACAATGGTTTGATCGACAAAATCCCAAATGCAGCCGCCTTGCAGCTGAGGATATTGCTCAAACGCTTCCATGTAATCCTGCAAGCCGCCGCAGCTGTTGCCCATGGCATGGCAGTATTCCACCATGATAAACGGACGGTTGAGTGTATCGTAATGATCCTCGACAAAATGCTTCAGATAGTCAACACTGGCATACATCAGTCCGATGAAATCGGTGTTGTAGTCGTAGATGGCACGTTCACAGATTACAGGTCGGGTGTCGCGTTGTTTCATCCAGTCGTAACAAGCCTTGGTGCAGACACCGTTGCCGCATTCGTTACCCACCGACCACACAATGACCGAAGGATGATTTTTGTCACGTTCAAGCATGTTTTTGCATCTGTACAGAAAAGCGTCTTTCCATTCCTCTTTCTTGGCAAGGCTTCGCTCGCCATAGCCCTGCGGATGCGACTCGTTGTTGGCTTCGTCAATCACATAAATGCCGTATTTATCGCAGAGTTCATACCAATAGATGTCGTCAGGATAATGGCTGGTGCGCACAGTATTTATGTTATTCTCGAGCATTAGCTGAATGTCACGCTCCATGGTGGCGCGATCAACGTATTGGCCTGTCAATGCGCTGTGCTCGTGACGGTTTACGCCTTTTATCATTATGGCCTTGCCATTCACCTTAAGCTGTCCGTCGTCAATTGCCACTGTACGGAAACCGATTTTGGTGGTCAGCTGCTCGATCACCCGTCCCTTACGGTCTTTGAGCCTGAGTGTCAAATCATAGAGGTTAGGCGTTTCGGCCGACCAAGGTTTTACGCCGGGTATACTCTTCAGAGGGATGTGTATTGTGTAGTGATGGCTGTCTTTCACCGCTTCCAGTTCCTGCTTATCAACCTCGTTAAAGAACATCGCGTTGATATTGCGGTCCATGTTGTCCTTACCGACAATTTCTGCCTCCAATGCCAGCAAACCCTTAACCTTGTCGAAATTTATGTCGGCAGTCAACTCAAACGTACCGTTCTCAAAATTTTCATCAAGTCCGGCTTGCACATAATAGTCGAAGATATTGGTCTTGGGTTTGGAATAAAGCAACACATCACGTGTAATGCCGCTCATGCGCCAGAAATCCTGGGCTTCGAGGTATGAACCGTCGCTGAAACGGTACACTTCCATGGCCAGCAGATTGCTTCCAACTTTGACATACGGGGTCAGGTCAAACTCAGCCGGCGTCTTGGAATCTTCGGAATAGCCTACAAATTGGCCGTTTACCCAAAGATAAAACGCCGATTTCACAGCTCCGAAACTGATATAAATTTCACGGCCATTCCATTGCTTCGGCACATTGAACACATGACGATAACGGCCAACCGGATTAAACTCGGTAGGCGCATACGGCGGATTTGATTCAAACTCGTTGGCCACATTCACATATACCGGATTTCCATAGCCTTTCAACTCCCAGTTGCCCGGAACAGGCATGGTGATCCAATGTCCGCTGTCGTAGCCGATTTGATAAAAATCACCTATATTTTCGTCGGGGCTTTCGACATAATAAAACTGCCAGTCTCCGTTGAGGTTGGAGCAATACTGCGAATCGGGCATCACATTGGCGCGAGGCTGCACCTTATTCACCTGACAAACAGACACATCGTTCCACCATTGTCCCAACGATTGCTGCGCCTGCATTGTCAGCGACAGCAGCATGGCGCCAAATATTCCTAACAATTTCCTTTTCATAGAACCAATATTTATAACCTACAAAATTAAGATTAATTTTACAAACCGCAGCCTTAATATTCGAAAATTTTATGAAAAATATATTATGAAGTTATCCCGAATAATTCTTATTTTTGCGGGTTAAACATCTTGTAAAAAACATGAAAAAAGTTTTGATGTTATTGGTGATTGCAGCGGCATTGGCCCTTGGGGCGTCGTCTTGCGAAAGAAGGTGCGTGTGCACCTACCTGGATGACGGTTCGCAAGATATCATCTACAGCGCCTATTCAAAAAAGGAATGCCAGGAATGGGACACTTATTACAACGAGACCCTCAACATCCGTGTTAATTGCGAATATAAATCATATTGATATGAAAGAGAAACTGTTTTTTTTCAGCTTGAAGCATCCGCTGCTTTATATATTGTCGCTGGCAATCGTCTTAAGGATTCTGGCTGTGATATTTACTAGCGGCTATATGATTGATGATCATTATTTTAACTATTACAACATACCTCTAAAATGGCTCGATAATCCTTGGCTGGTTTATGGTGTAAGGTTGGCTCTAGGGGCTTTCTCGTTGTTAATCATCACTTTAAGTTATAGAATCACAAAGATTATCGCTGATAAAACAACAGCTTTGGAAATTGCATTGCTGCTTACGATATGGGGATTAGCACCATATTTAAGCGTGCATCCGTTACCACAAACTGTTATGCTTCCATTTATTCTTTATGGAACTTTACTGATAGTAAAACAAGACAACTTGTTAACTAACAATGAAATAGAAAAATCGCACCGCACAACTTATATAATCTCCGGTTTTATTCTTGGACTTGGTTTTGCGGTTTATTACCAAAGTCTGATATATTTTATAGGTGTGATTATTGCCCTTATCATATTGAATAATAAGAAAGGGGCTATTATGACACTTATTGGATATGTTATTGCTGTTTTACTCACCCAAGCAATAGTTGATCTTATAATTTGGCATCGTCCATTTGTCAACATGATTGACTTCTTTAGAAATAGTGGAGATTATCTTTTCAGCAATATCCAAAATTGGAATTTTGAGGCTACTTCTATTTTTGTTTTGCTTTTCTATTGGATTCCACTCAGTATCTTACTTTTCGTCGGATTTTTCAAAGTGTGGCGTAAGTATATGTTGCTGTTTTTGCCAACATTCCTGATGATATTGTTTTACACAATATTTCCAAATCGTAATGCAATATATACTTTCGCAATAGTTCCGACATTCGTTATTGCAGGTTTTGTAGGGTGGAAAGAGTATTATAAAAACTCATCATTTTGGAGTAAAAATCACTTGATTGTGAAAACATGTTATGTGATTTTTGCCATCATCAATGTTGTGGTTTTGCTTTGGACTTATAAACTGATAAGTTATGACTAAAGACGAAGCGAGAAAACGGATTGCGGAACTGAGCGAAACGATTGACAGTCACAATTATAAGTATTATGTTTTGGCTCAGCCGAGCATCAGCGACTACGATTTCGACATGCTGATGAACGAGCTGATTGCACTTGAGAAAGAATTCCCGGAGTTGGCGTTGCCGAGCTCGCCGACGCAACGCGTCGGCGGCGATATAACCAAGGAGTTTCCGCTGGTAAAGCACCGTTATCCAATGCTTTCGCTGGCCAATTCGTATAACCGCGACGAGATTATAGAGTTTATCCAGCGCATAGAAAAAACTATCGAAGAGCCGGTGGAATTTGTGTGCGAGCTGAAATTCGACGGCGTTTCAATCAGTCTGACATACGAAAAAGGCATTTTGGTGCGCGCAGTCACTCGAGGCGACGGAACTCAAGGCGACGAGGTGACGGCAAACATCAAGACAATACATTCAGTACCGCTGAAGCTGCATGGCGACTTCCCAGATTTTCTTGAGATGCGCGGTGAAATCATCATGCCTCACGACAGTTTCAATAAGATTAACGCCGAGCGTGATGAGTTGGGACTGCCTCTGTTTGCAAACCCACGAAACGCAACCGCTGGAACCATCAAGCTGCAGGACTCGAAAGAAGCGGCAAGTCGCCGCTTGGACAACTACTGCTACTACATGATGATGGATAACCTACCGTATCAGACTCATTATCAAAGTCTTATGGCAGCAAAAGAATGGGGATTCAACATTTCGCAGCACATGAAAGTGTGCCGTAACATCGACGAGATTCAGGATTTTATCAACTATTGGGATGTTCAAAGAAAGAACCTGCCGTTCGACATTGACGGAATAGTAATAAAAGTGAACAGTTTCGCACAACGCGAGGAGCTTGGAATGACAGCAAAATCGCCACGTTGGGCTATTGCATATAAATTTAAAGCGGAACAGGTAAGCACCAAACTGCTGAGCATCGACTTCCAGGTGGGCCGACACGGAACGATAACGCCTGTCGCCAACCTCGAGCCGGTGCTTTTGGCAGGAACCACAGTGAAACGCGCCACTTTGAACAATGCCGACTTTATTAAGCAATTAGGTTTGCACTACGACGATGTTGTGAAAGTGGAAAAAGGCGGCGAAATCATTCCGAAAATCGTCGGTATTGATCTTGAAAAACGCAAAAGCGACAATCGTGAGGTGCAGTTTATCACGAAATGTCCGGAATGCGGCGCAACCTTGGTGCAGAAAGAAGGCGAAGCGGCTTGGTATTGTCCAAACAGTATGGGCTGTCCGCCACAGATAAAAGGCCGCATTGAGCATTTCATCAGCCGCAAGGCAATGAACATTGAGAGTTTAGGTGAAGGAAAAGTCGAAGTGATATTCGACAACCACCTTATTAATAACTACGCCGACCTCTACGATTTGACTTACGACCAGCTTTACGGGCTGGAAAAAACAGAAACTTTTTTAGATGAATCCAGCCTCTTCCCGGAAACGGTGACGAGAAAGGTTTCGTTTAAGGAAAAGACTGTCAACAATATTTTGAATTCGCTGATAAAATCGCGCGAAGTGCCATTTGCCAGAGTGCTTTATGCATTGGGAATCAGAGAGGTGGGCGAAACAACGGCTAAGGTAATAGCCAATAAGATGGGCAGCATCGACAACATCATCAACGCCTCGTTGGAAGAGCTGCAGGAGATTAACACCGTTGGAGAAACCATTGCCTTGAGCATCCGCCGATTCTTCGACGACCAGCGCAACATAGCGATTATCAACCGATTGAAAGCTTTCGGACTTCAGTTCTCGCAAGAGAAGAAAGTGGCTACTGAAAACCAGGTGCTTGCGGGAAAGACCATAGTGGTGAGTGGAGTTTTCGCCAACTTCTCGCGCGACGGAATAAAACAGAAGATTGAGGATTTGGGAGGCAAAAACTCCAGCTCTATCTCGTCGAAAACCGATTTTGTGGTTGCCGGCGACAAAATGGGACCTGAAAAGCGGAAGAAAGCTGAAGCACTGGGAGTGAGAATTATTGATGAAAATGAGTTTATACAATTAATAAATAGTTGAGAGTTTAAAGTGTAGAGTTTAGAGTAGTTGAAAAAGTTGAAAGTTGAAAGTTGTAAAGTATTGAAGATATGAAGACGGAAAACTATGCAAGGCATCACGAATGTAAGACCTCAAGGGCTTACCCTGAAGTGAGGCTTTGCATAGTTTGAAGTCGATGATTAAATGTTTATAGGTTATAGTTTATAGGTTATTGA